>Ga0136643_10001764_pt1 | contig 27001 bp, 19 predicted proteins | sample TergutLab28metaG_FD_96883 | JGI IMG/M metagenome (GOLD analysis project Ga0136643, IMG submission 96883) | Labiotermes labralis P1 segment gut microbial communities from Petit-Saut dam, French Guiana - Lab288 P1 (version 3) (version 3) | ecosystem: Host-associated > Arthropoda: Insects >... | reverse complement strand
TGTGTGTGTTTTGATTGTGTGTGTGTGTGTTGTGTGTGTGTGTGTTGTGTGTGTGTGTGTTTTGTGTGTGTGTGCGTGTGTGTTTGTGTGTGTGTGTGTGTGTGTACTGCAGAACTGACTTGACGCCTGAAGGCAGCTGACGTAGAACTCATTATACGACATATTATGCGCGATATAAACAACAGTATGGACATTTATATAGTGCTGTTAATAACATATTGCATATGCAACAGCGATCACTCGTAAATATCTCACTGCACGCCCGCCCGCCCCACCTCGGGCGTCGAACGCCTGCTTATAAGAGGAAGAAAATTCATTTTAATAAAAGTGGATGGTGATGTTGGGAAGCTATATATTTTAGTGCCATTCTTCATGGACACAAATTTACAATAACCGGTCGCACGTTCAAAATCAGATAGTCGTTTGTAAGAATACTTTCGTATGTAATTTTACTTATTTTAAAGCAGTTTTTCTTCCCACTGAAAGAAATATATTCTTTACATTCTGGAACAGAGGATATTTTAATATAAGAGACCATTGTACACGAGATTGTAATTTTTATAACGATGTGTAATTTTCAGACCTGCAAGTTCACCTCGTACAGTTGTGTAAGCTGTTCCCACCAATATTTTATCTGCGCAAACTTTTCGCATGTTTCGGCAGTTTTATTTCTCGTATTTAACATTGATATTACACTGAAGATATTTCATAGGAAAGGTTCCTACCTAGAGTCGAAATAGCAACTGATTACTTTAAACACAACTACGTTGGGCTGACATTCGAAACAAAGTTAAAAGTTAAAAATAATTTAATATACTTAAAAAGTAATATTTGTGAATGTAAAGAAAATTACCTTCTCTTGGTGTCGGTATTTGATTTTAGGTGTGTTGTTGTTGTTGTTGATTATACACTGATAGATATAATTTCGCTGCTGCATCAATAAACTGAATCAAAGTGTAGCGATGTTTGATAATGTGTGTGCTGTCAGAAGCTGCGAGACGTAAGGAAAGTACGGTTAGAATGGCAGCTCAGTGTATGACACAGAGGGGGGTGGGGGTGTGCAAACAATCCAAGGTGGCAGAAGAAGGTTGTTAATATATTCAACAACTTTAGTATCTTCAGGAACGAAATTCCGTCCTTCCAATAGACGAATTAACGGTTCGGAAATCCTGGATAGCGATGAGATTATGCTTACTGATCACTGCAGCTCAGTTCAGGTTAATTTCAGTTCACAGATCATTTTCCAATACAGCCTTACAGCTAGTGCACAGTTTCCTACTCCATTATCACCTTGAATAACATTTCCGAGCTCAAGTAATGAAGGCATAATTTCCTATTGCTGGTATTTCAGGTCCCACAGACCTATTATTATTATTATTATTGTTATTGTTATTAATTTTTGTCAACTTAGTGCAGCTTATTTACAGTTATGTAGGCTTTCCTGAAGCAAACCATCTTTCTAGAGAAAATAATGCTCAGCCATTCTGTGGTTACAGTTACAGTACAAGTATTGCCATTTGCCGTAATAAACTTTTTTCTTCTTCTTTTTCTCCTTCTTCTTCCGACATCAGATTCCTTGGTGGACCTTGGCCTCTTCTTAAATTTTAGAAGCTTCTCAACAGCGCATATTTTGTTTGGAGTGGGGTTGTCAGCCCCACCACCAACCTGGAAAAACAGAGTGTTTCTTTTAGCCTTGGTCATAACCTTTGACATGTCTGGAATGGGGGCTCTACCAGAAGCTACGCTACCGCCAGAGTAGTTCTCAGGCTCATTTGACGGTCCAAGCCCCACCTCTACTTCAAAGCAGGGGGGGGGGTTGCTAAACATTTAATATTATTATTGGAATTGGTTTTACCTTTGATTTAATATTTACAAACAACGTATATAAATTATATTACGCTAACTGTCGGATATAGTACTAACGTTTCACACTCGCGATGTTTGTAGTTGAACTGTATGAACGTCTGGAGTAAGATTTTGCGTCGCTGGGCCGTCCGGAACCGAATACCCAGTAACCCAGCGTCATATTACAGATCATACTTCTCATCCACACCCTTGAAAAAAGTTAAATCTCGGGTGTTTGTAACGTCAACATGCAGAGAGTGTTCCATAAAGATGGTGTAATTACTCAATTATTATACCAACTACTGCATATATATAAAATTTAAACATTAAAACATTAAAAACGCTCCCACATGTTTCGGTCCTAGGACCATCATCAGGGAGCTGTATCGTCCTTGCTAAAGTCACTATAAAAAGTCATATTTGCAGTAGTTGGTATAATAATTGAGTAACTCAACAACATGCAAGGTGTAACAACGAAAATGGTGTAATTACTTTCACGGACTCTTTTCAAACCACATGTAACATTGCCAGTGGTTTGTTATTTGTAGAAGTCAAACAAGATCTAGGGAATATTTACGTACTGTGACCATATTATTACACTTATACATTAACTGGACTGACGGGTAGGCCCTTTGTTTATTTGTTGAAGCTTAATCACTTCGAACGTTATTTCAGGACACTACTTATGCCTAAAAAATTTGCGCCTCCTTAATGAAAACGCATAATATTGTTGTACAGTACCTGCAGGCAATAAAGTGCATATGAAGTACTGTGAATATCCCCTAACCGCTTCAAAAAATTAAACATAAGCAAGCAGACACGCACAGATAACGATGTCCTAAGTCTAGTTTCGTTTCTTAATAAAGGAAATTGGGCTAATAAATATAAGTTGCTCTACTGATAAATTCACATATCTGCGACGATAGGGTAATTTCCGGTCTCGTAAGGTATATTTATAATTTTATTGTACCATTTTCTGTATCTCAGAGTCTGAAATAATCCACAGACATATCTTGTCAGAAATTCCCAAGTAGCATTTTTATCTCAGAAATTAACCAGTTTGGTGCACAAAATTTTTGTTTTACAATAAGTTTATGCATCAAGTTGGTTAATTACTGAGATAAATATACTGAGATGCACGGTCAGCAAAACGTCCCAAGTAGCAGTTTAATTTCATCACGCTGATGATGAACATATCATTCCAAACTTGAGCACTGAACGTCCATCCATAATATGAATCTATCATATTCCTTAAACCATATGTTGCTCTTCATATACACATTGCTACAGGAGACTCCAGTGTCTAGTACGGCGCATGTAATGAAACCTGGCAGCAAAATATAGAGGCTTTCATCATCGTTTTAACTGGCCACTTGGCAGCTGTCATCATCTAAGGCGGGGGAGTTTGAATAACTGACAGTTTGCGATTGTTAACAGCATGGAACAAATTGCCGAGTTCAATAGTGTCATGATGATGATGATGATGATGATACTGTAACAATAACAATCTGCCTTTATTATCGACTGTCCAGAACGGAATAAAAGTAACATTTTCTCGCCTCATTATCATAATATTAAAAACATCAACACACCCATTTTTCCTTGAAAGTTGATTTTATATGTCTTTATGCTCTGCCACTTTTACCGTAACTTAAAATTTATAGTATTCAGGGATGTCCAGTTTAATTTTACTGCTATATATTGTACATATGGATGAAGTTAATTTTCTTTACTAAGCTTGTTGACGTAAACAATAGGGATGCCGGGTTAGTGACACTAGCTTGTATAGCTGTGCAGCAGGGTGGAACTGCTGTACTTATGAAATTAAAGGGCCTGCACTGACATAGCACACTGTCATGTTTGATTCCTTATTTAATGATGTACTTTTCTTACTCCTCACTGTATCAGTTTCAGATATGTGGGTGTTCTGTGAAATGGACAGGCTGGCATAGGAAATGTTCTTAGCTTATTCGAAGTGTTATCCTAGCATTTGCATGGAGGAACTGAGGAGGAAAACTCAAAGAAGCCTCAGAACAGTCGAAATTCTGAAGAGGCCTAAGGTCTATAATTAAGTCTGTGCAGTGCACCGAGACGCCAGTAAGGTCACGCGTATTACTCGACATTTGAGGTTCTGACAGCCGTATTGGCTGAGAATTGAGTATTCTGGAATATTACGCCGTGTCGGTTGGTAAAGAATTACCGACGCTTCAGAGGAAGGTATCCAAATCTGTCGACACATCAGTTAAAAAAGTCCTTACCAGACGATACAGTGTAACGTCCCAGAAAACTAACATTCAAGGTAATATAAACCTCGGCACTACGAAAATTTATGTGTGCGAAAGAGACCGGATTTGACTCAGAACAGGTCTCAGTGTTAGTCGTTTGCGGTGCGCGAAGAATATCCATTGCCCTGTAGTTATGTGGTGTATAATACAATGGTAACTCAAAGGTTTGGTGTATTGATAACTTCGTCTGTTGGAAAATAATTACCTAAGTCTATTGGTTATTTTATTTGTCACTGGTATTTCTTTGAAAGAGGACGTAAGTGGACCCAAAATTTTAAACTTGGCATCATATAGATCGTGTGTCCTTTCGGATACTACTAGGCATATTAAACGATACTTTGTTGGCTGTACTGGTTAAGCAGCATCGAACAAAGTCGTTTTAAATAGTGAATTAGGTGGTGGGTGAAGTGATCAGTTGTCGTCTTTTACGAAGCATCGTCACAGTGGCTTGTTTCTGATGTCCTCGTCAAGACCGCGATAAAATTAGGGTCTCTGGATCTCAGGATCAAGTGAGAATGGAATAGATAAGCAGAACTAAAAGCAGGCAATATGCCTGAAATTTATGGGCTACTTTTTTCTTCAAATTTATGTCTTTTTTATTTTTGCATTGAGCACTAGTTGAGTTCTTCGAAATACGTGCAACAGAACCTCCTTAAGGGCTCTGATTGAAGCATAAACAAAAGGAAATTGGCTTACATATCGCATTGTAATGATATATTTGACTATAAAATATCCCTATAATTATAAAATGAATAAAATTATACTAGGCCCATATGATAAGGGACAAGAGAATTTCAGTCGTTACAAAATTCGGTACCGGTTTGAACACACTTCCAGGTTTTTCCTAAGAATCATTAGCCACAAAATCACGCTTATACGTTTAATCAAAATGAAGATTACAGTGCTTAAAGAAAACGCAAAATTCGATGCACTTAAACTTTTTTCTTTGTGCAAAAATCTTAACGTTGGAAGGAAGGTGGTATTATTTGTTTAACAAAATTGACATCCCTGATAAAGACCATCGATCATCAAACATGTCCTGCCCAAAGCCGTGACGTTGGTGCTGAAGATGTGTACACCCATTTTAAGTAACATAATTGTGTGCGGTAGTATGTATGACAGACTGACTTTATTTTTGGTTAGGCCGTCTCATTTCTCAATCTCTGTAATTGACACTAACCCAAGCGTAAAGAATTACAGAGCTCATAACCAAAATTACTTTATCACTAATACTGTAATTCACCGTAAGCTATACTTTTATGAAAGAGATATATTGGAAAATAAAGTTACATACTTGATAGAGACTTTGCTGCGAAATTTCCAACCAATTTGTACCTAGGGACTCATTTCAATATTATACCCGAAAGAGGAATGATGGCTTGGATGTAGTGGTTAGAGCGATCTTCTGAATCTGTGGGAGGAAACTGTTATAGCTTTTACATAATTACAGTGTTGCTGTAAGTGTCTGAACGGAGCACGGGTAGGTACAGCTTATTTGAGTAAGACATGCGCGGTGACTGTTACAGAATCGTGGAATTTAAAAACACTCACAATGTAATTCTGCTTTTCAGTATTGTGTCCCGAAGCTTCTCACCGCGGAGGGCCGAGTTCGATCTCACGGCGGATTTTATAAAATTTTTGATAGAAATATTGGCACTCGGACAGGGTTTCTGCCGGGTACGTCGATTTTCCCTTGTCAATATCATTCCACCACAAATTTACACTCAAATTTCATTGGCCCAACATCGCCGCTGCACAATATCAGCAACTGATAGCTCTATTGAGTATAAAACAGAAATATCTTGTTAAATTACTACAGGTCTTCTTAGTTAATTGTCTGTACTTACTTTAATTTAGGCTGATTAAACTATAGAAATGAAGCCTTAAATTGGCTGGACAGACTGACTCGTGAGACTTAAGACAAGAAAAACAATGATAGAGAAAGCAAGAGATTGTAGGACTCAGCAGAGCACTTTAATGTTACGAGTACAGGGTTATGGTGATATGAGTTATGTGAGGATTCGAACTGAGCCGATTTCCACGACTATAGCCGCTTTCATTTCGAGAAAATGATAAAGCCCTCAGAGCTGTTAGTCAGGTCGATTGTCAAATGCCATATATGCCGAAAGTAAGAATGCCTGGTGCAGTTTTGCACCAGCCTGCTCGTGATTGCGGTAAATGTGCAATGCATACGAAATTTTGACGACAAGACGCTCAGAACCTAGGCGTGTTTTGGGGTATAATACTAAATAATTCCTGATATTTGCTTTTTCCACTTCGCTATGTTTGTCTCGTGTAAATAAATAAATATACAAATCCACTTTTTACAGCTGTTTTAATAAGTCACATATAATTTGTATTCTTTAACTAATATGGGCTATGACTACATTTTTCATCTAAAGTTATCTAATGTCAAGTCAATTTCGGATATTTCTTAATTCCAATTGTCCTCAATACAAGATATTTTAGCATCCAGTTCACCCTACAACTTTTTTTTTTGAGCAGAAATTGATTTATATTTGTGTCCAAATTTTGTAATTCATATTTTCGTTCAAAAAAGGTTTTAAGATGAATTGGATGCTTAACGGTGTTGTGTTTAGTATAATTGGATGCTTAACGGTGTTGTGTTTAGTATAATTGGATGCTTAACGGTGTTGTGTTTAGTATAATTGGATGCTTAACGGTGTTGTGTTTAGTATAATTGGAATTAATAGCTACCTGCAGTTGACTTTATGACAGATTTTTTTAGCCGATGTGTATATAGTCATATTTCATATCGGTTAAAGAAGATACTTTGATATCGTCCTTCATAACTTAACAGTTGTGGAAAATTCACCCTATATGTATTCATTTGTATTGAAATTAGTCTTGGCGAAAAGTGGAGAATAAATTAATGGATTAGGGATATTAGGGTCTAATGATAAAAGTACTGTGAACACGTTGAAGAATCTTGAGTGTCCTAAAACGTAAGGATTTTTTTACCGGATATGTACCTACAAGAGAGGTGAAGTGTGTATAAAGTTGACACTGAATGGAGATGAGTGGTCAGCTTCATGCTCCGGCTGCTTCGTACCCTGGGGAAAGAGGCTGCGGCAAAGTACTGCAACTCTTCCGAAAGGGACCAATGCCGATCGCAAAAGGAAATAAACTTTTTTTCCATTAACATTGAGGGCGTACGTGCGGTGAACTGCGAAATCTTATCTTAAAAACACGCACATGCATTTAATTTGGGTTATATAAATAATGATTCATACACTTCGCTGTCATTATAAACATTTGCAATTGGTACCCTGACTGAGGTTTCTCTTTACCCTGACTGAAGTTTTCTACCCTGACAGGTTTTGCTTACGCTGACTGAAGTTTTTCTACCCTGACTGAGGTTTTTCTTAACCTGACTGAGGTTTTTCTACCCTGACTGAAGTTTTTCTACCCTGACTGAGGTTTTTCTTACCCTGACTGAGAGTTTTCCGTGCTTTTTCCTCAGTTGTAAGGCAAATTCCAGGGTAAAATTCGCAAAGACGGGGCACGGCCCGCACTCTTCCAAATTAGTTGTTATTTGTGTTGTTCTGTTGTCATTTGTGTTGTTCTGTGTATTGTCTGTGTGTAAATGTGTACTATAATAATGCCACCGTTTGACAACCAAATTGCAGTTAACAAATATGTCCTATCATACGTAGTAGTGCTCATTACAGCAAATCCTTTATGGAGTCCTCACGATTATCGAGCTTTCTGTCTGTCAAGTGAGAGTGACCTGTTCTAAGAAACGTGAAAAACCGCACCGAGATTCTGGAATGCTTTACTCTTTCGGTGTCCTGGTTAGACTGGGGTCTTTTCGTATTGCTGGACACATGTAACAATGGAATGTAACGGTTTAACTGCTGTATGAAATGAAAGGTAGTTGGCCTGTAGGCCAGTTAGTTGTTGCCATTCTGTGACGGCCTGCTTCGGAATTCAGGAAGTCACTGAGCTCGTGACCGACCTGGAAATGACCATGAAGATTATCAAGCACGAATTTCATATAACGAATATTTTAGAATTCAGTTCCTATCTCACAAAAAGAAAATAGTGTCCATCACAAAAACCGAACGGTTAATCCTGTAAAGGAACTGATAGCTCTTCATTGCGAGAATCACGTGAAACATAAATACAGTGTGTGGGCAAAATACTGATTCATGCATTTACCACTAGACTTTAAAACACGTTTGTTGAATTCTTTGGCGCCTGCGGTCTGCAGTGAGCCAAGCGTATTGAGTATGGGCCAGAAAATTTTACAAATAAATGGAACTGCATAATACTGTAAAAATACGCCAATACCATGAAGATAATACGGTGTTAGACACTAATCTATGTCTAAAAGTGACTCTGTGTCGGGCGCAGATCTAATACGGATATTTGATCTCCAATCAGAATATTTTCCACAAATTTATTTGTCCTTGCTATCAACGTATTTTATGTCGATGGCATTTCCCTATTTATGATATATATCCCTTATTTGGAAGCGTCTGGAATTTTTTTTTGGTGAAAACGACGGATTCGACAAATGCTGGCTACGAATAATCGCATACGTGACAAAAAAATTGAATAGTTTTCTTTTAGCAATTGTTACGTAAGAATATTTGGAATATAATCCTAAGGAAAAAGGTGAAATATTTGAGATCCAACATACATTTTCTTTACACCTTGTAGTTTTGAATCTACAGTTAAAGGCGAAGTTGCCGGAATTGCTACTGTACGTGCACATTATATAATGTTTTGAGAAAATATTTGTTACGTTCTTCGATTTTTTACCTTTGTTTGAAGCCGGTATTACTCCTATATTTTCGAATAGAAATTAAATTTGTTCGACAATATTTTGTACAGATTTGAATACCAAATCTTATCTCTTTTCTTTCAATGGTTTTTTTTTCGATTAGGCAGTCAAACTGAAGGAGAGACACGACCTCCGTGTTGTACGTTCCGCTTGTTGTTTTAAACTACTCATAGAAGTGAAGAATTAACACTTACATGCTTGTTAAAATGCAGAAGCCACTCTCCTTTCTTGCGCATCCCACCTTACACTGACTTTCAAAAGCTACTCCTACAGCATCCCAGTTGTTAAAAACAATAAACGCAAAGGTAAACTGTGCTCTAAGCGTTATTCAGTACTACATAATGAAGAGGTATGAGACAGGGAAGAAACGATTTTTCAGGCCTTTACACTCTTAATTATAATCGGCCACTTTATTTCTTCGGCATGGGTCACGCGAATTTATTGAATAGTATGAGACTCTTAGCGCTAATCAGATAAAGATGTTAGACATACTTCTGTTATGACGGTGACCAGAGGTGCATGTTCCATATGGGGTTTGTGGTGGCTAATTCTTGGCACTTGTCAAATGTAGGCCTATGCAAAATGAGACGGAATTATTGGTCCAGCGGTCTCAAATGGACCTGCTGCTTGGTGTACCGTCTCCAGATGATACTTCAGTACGGAGCGTTGGTCGAATGATACCTGCGGGACAAATATTAATCTTCGGAAATAAAATTGCGCGGTTGCCTCTCTCTCAACACAAAAACCTCACAAATAATATCTTGTGATTGAATCCGGGTATCTTAAAGTGCTTCCCTCTCTTCCTACCATTTGTTGTTATATGGATATTTCACAGACCAAGCATCAAGTAGTGTGGTGTTGTCATAACGTTCTGGAAGTTTGGTTTACAAAATGTGTTTAAGTAACATTAGGCGGTCAGCGATAATATTTTGCGTTCCTACTGTAAGTTAGCAAGAAAGCATATCGAAGTGAGTACTTTTGATATTTTACAAAATTTGTTTATTTGGAATAGTAAAGGTAAAGCAATCCCATTCAAGGCCTGGAGAGGCCCTGAGGGTTCCAGGAGTTTGAGGCTCCCAGATTTCAAGACATTTGGCACATGAAGGTGGTAAGGTTGTCAGCCCTACACACCGGCCGCATTCACCCGCAGGAAATATTCCTGGTACACATTTTTGTTAAATGCTAAGTCAACCCCAGGGCCATAGTGCGCCCGGAAGGATTATGTTAATGAAAAATTTCAATGACACCATCGGGAATCGAACCCTCGAATTTCCGGCTTCTAGCGCAGTACCTCAACCAACTGCGCCACCGCGTTCCCCATATGGAATAGTGGTGCAACATAATACAATGTAGATTCTTGTCAGTAGAACAAACAGGATTTTCGTTTACGTTTTTTCTAAGAAAATTGTAATTTTTGTAATGGGTATTTACGTTGCCTCAGCGACCTTATTTTTTTTGGAGATGTGTCTTTTTGCAATTATTCGAAACATAAATATTACCGTGAGTTTTTACCATGCGGGCCCTCGAGCTAAGATAATTTCTGTGGAAGGGGTCTTCACAATCAGTGGGACTGCTACTAAGTCCGCCTTAACAGAAATATTTTGAGTAATAAGGCTTTAGATTTTTATCTTGGAGAACCCCTCTTTGCAAATAGGTCGGAACGCTGGCCATCAGTGACTGCGGCATTTCTTGCGTTTCCTCAAAACCTTCAGACGAATATCGGACTAGTATTTTTTTTTGTCATGAAAGATTCTTTCAAATATTTTCCATTTCCTCATTCATTAATCTCACCACCGTCTTTACGTAATCCCACGCACATTAACAGCGTCGTAAAATGAGTCACGCAACCAACACACACGTCATCAGTTGTAAGGTCACTTACGATTCAGAATTTTACGCGACTCTGCAGAAGTGAGGGGACCGCGGTGGCACATTGGTTAAGGTACTGTGCTACAAATCACAAGGTCGCTGGTTCGATCCCAGCTGGTGTCATTGGATTTTTTATTGACATAATCCTTCCGATCGCACTATGGCCCTGGGGCCGTCTCAGCCTCTAACAGAAATGAGTACTAGGAGTATTTCCCGTAGGTAAAGGTGGCCGGTGCGTAAGGCTGACAACCTTACCACCATCCTGTGCCGTTTTCACGAAATCTGGGAACCTTAACTTCCTGGAACCCCCTGGGCCACTCCAGGCCTGTAACGGGACTGCTTACATTTACCTACAACAGTGAAGTTAAGGTACGAGGTTTGATTTGCATTGCCTCCGCACAACCAGTAGGCATCGTCCGGCTTTTCAGTTTTGTATGTGTGTGTAAGAATTATATTAATTTAACGCACATTCCGCCACGCACAGAAGGATAGCCATCTGTCCTCCAGTCCGACTGTATCTTTATCTTCTAATTTTCAATGCCATGGTGAAGTGCAGGGCAACGTATTTCCGCTTGAGTTACTGAAAAACATTCCAGTATCATCAGTAAAGGATCAACCATACATCATAGATTTCACACTCGTGATGTTTATGGATTAAAACACCAATCCTGCTTCTTCCATTGGGATTTTTTTTTCAATATACATCCACATAATATGTATTGAATTATATTTATGCGCAAAAGTAAAGAAAACTATGAAGTTGTCCCTGGAATTTAGTAATATGGAGATAAATTATCGATCATTTTTAGGCACGTTTACAAAATACGAAAAGTGACTGTTAGCTTCGTCATGTCTGTCTGTCTGTCTCTCTGTCTGCATGGAACAAACCCTCTCTGGACGGATTTTTGTGAAGTTTGATATTTATGTTTTCGAAATATGTCTAGAAAATTCCAAGTCTACAAAAATCTGACCAGAGTAACTGTTACTGTACATGAACACATATGCACATTTGTGATAAAATCTCTCTAAATTCTTCTTAGAATGATAAATATTTCGGACAAAATTTGTAGAGAAAATCAAAACATATTTCGTATTGAATAAATGTTTCTCCCTAGAATCATGTCTTTTTGAGATAATGTGGAAAAATATGGTACAGCTAGACAGGCCACAGACGACAATGTGCTAAGAAGCATGCGCTTTGCGTGCTGGATAAATAAGGCTGCAGAAACACACTCAGAATGTGTAATACTGCTTTTCGACGGCAACAGTGGTTTCACGATCGCGCCTGAATGTTTTGTTTATAGCTACATTGCCTGTCTTGGTTAAGATACAGAAAGAGGTGAGTGGTGTACTGGAAATAATTAATAGTTGAGGCCAACAGCGGAATTGTTTGAGTAGGTCAGTGTTATTTGGCACAGCTGTATTGTCACGGCCGATAGCCGTGTGCGTGTTGGTGTCAAGAAAGCAAGCGAGGAACTTTAACTTGCCCAAAATACCAATACCACTACTTACCACAGGCCTGCTTTACTACGTCTCTTCTTCTTCTTCTTCTCTTCCACCACTACGTCCTCTTTCTCATCCTTGGAGGTGGGGCCCAATTCCATCTTTTTCTCATCTGCGGTTGTATTACAACATTGTAGTAAGTCGAACGATAGGACACTTGATCCTATGACAAGGTGTCCAACATTGTACAACAAACATCGTCTTCATCGGTGCAGACTGTGACAGTGTAGGAATATTTAAAGCATTCTGTATCCATCTTATCGGCTGTCCAACCATACCAGTACTCATAAGACCGAAATTCTGATGGTGGGGATTATGAAGGTAACCGTCTTCTGACATGTTTTGACGTGTAATGTTGCGGATAATATTGACATAGGTCTGGATCAACTTCACTGTTTAACACCCCTGAAGACAGTTTTCTTCACTCCTACAGCCTAACCCCCTAGTGCTCACACCTTGCCTGTCTGTTCTACTTGCACCTATTCTTAAGAGGTTAAGGTGCCAATAAATGCCAGTGTTTAATTCTTTCCCCTGTCAGGTAGGTGTAAGCTATCGTCAGTGATGTCCTAGTGGAAATCAACCCGTGTTCTAATATTTAAGCGGTGAAAGCCCGATATTGGGATAAGTATTAATTCTGATAAAGGATAAAATATTTGAGTTTTGGGAAGGGAGTACATTGTAATTTAGGCCTACACAAAATTATCAAGGATAATTTTTAAACCTTATTAACCTTACTTAGGCATGGAAATATCGAAGTGCAAATTAGTGGAAGTCTTCCATGTCAAATTTTATAAAAATTGTGGGTGGTTTACATGCTCGGTGAAAAATTTCACTATTCATCTTATGTCAAATAGCTTTACTAACAATCAGTATACTAATCGAAAATCGGAATTTTCCAAGAAAATTTAGTACCGTTCTTCAATGTCATTTTTAAAAATGGTTTGTCCATATCCTCTGAAGATATTAGTGTCACAGATGGACGGACAAACATGGTCTGCACATAAGGCGTGTTGGTCTTCCTTATAAACAACTACAAATAAAACTATCGTAAATTAAGTTTGTGTGGATCTCGCTCCGTATCACTTCCATTAACGATTTCATAATAGCTGTATTTATCTATTATTACAACGATGGTAATTGAATATGTGGTTTCTGCCACCAGCAAATTACGATTATTGATGTAACTGTCGATAAAATAGAGGACAGTAACATCGAATTGGCAATTTCAACAGAACTATGACGATGACAATGATTATGGTTGCGATCGTGGCAGATGAATATGGTTTGCTGGTCAAAAGATCTGTGGCAGGACAAAACCGACATGCCATACTGGGACTTGTCCGGGCCCTGTATTTTTCAGCACAAATTCTACTTTGACTTCCCTGTGACGTAATCCGGACCTGCAAAGTATGATGCCGGAGAGTAGACCTAACTGCCTGAATAGTGACTGTAAGAAGCAATCTTATGCATGTGGGTTTAAACAGGTTAATTGCAGCTAATAAGTGCACAGAATGAGGAAGCTGGTAATGGGCTGAAGTAAGGCGTTGCTGTCGTCCACTTCTGCATTACGAGATCAAGAATTAGAACAGGAAATGGGATGAAGAGCAGACTTATCCAAGAGAGCAATCTCTCCGTCTCTTGCAGCGTGGCGCCGTTTATTCAAAGACTCAAATTTCCGGACATGAATACTCTTCACGCTATTTCCATATTTAAAAGAGGTTGATATTTGCATGTTTTTCACATAACTGTTTTTTTTATTATCTCCTATTTTCTTGCTTTGTCATCTACAGCGACTAGGGACTTTCTGGACCGTATAAGTACAGACAGTATGCGTTAAGCACAATTTTTATTGAACATTTGAATCCAATCAAACATTTTATTGTCCAACTCATACACTCACTATTAAAGCAAGTGACGCTAGAAGAATAACAGCAGCAGAGATGAAATACATGAGAAGAACAGCAGGATACACTTGGGCAGATTACAAAACGAATGCACAAATAGCAAATGATCTAAAAATAATACAAATTTTTGGACAAATTACTGGAATAAAAGAGAAGCCGGATATGATATGTTAATAGAATACCTAGAAACAGATTACCCAGGGTAATGAAACACTACTCCCCAACTGGCAGAAGGAATCATGGAAGACCTTTAAAAGAGACTTCTGTATACGTGAGACCGGAACGGGTCAACAAGTGGCCCAACTCCATGAAAGATATATGATGATGATGATGATGATGATGATGATGATGATGATGACTAATGCAGTCAAATATATAAAACTGTTAAATTGTTAGAAGCCAATTAAACTCGTTCCAACATGTTTCGACTCACGCAGGAACCATCATCAGGGAGCTACAACCATAAACACGCACACCACGGTAAGTCCTACATTTTTGTTTTATTAAGTAATTTTTATTATATATTAATATCTTTCTTAATGCCGTGCCTTATATGGATCCCTTTATTACAGTCAGAATATGCCGCCATAACACTGACAACGTCTGCACCGACATGCACTGTTGAACAGGACTTGTAATTTTAGCTAAGCGCTGGCTGTGGCTCCCTGCTGATTGTTCCTGAGTGAACCGAAACATGTTGGAGCGGCTTTTATAAGTTTAATTGGTTTTTAACAGTTTAACGGTTTTATGTATATTTGAGTGCATTAGTTGGACAATAAAACATTTGATATCATTGATGTACGTGTAACCATGAAGATTTGAATCAAATTTTTGTATTAACACGCCAGATCCTTTTGCACAGGCAGAACTTGGTAACGTAAGTAAATTTATAATTGATGCAAGTCACGCAATACGTTTAGGACATCCCTGAGTCCTGACATCTATTTGTTTATGTGCTTAGTAGTCCAGTATACCTGGAACTCCCAACGTGTTATTTAAAAACTTAAATTTGTCGGAAAATTCTGCTTAGCATCCAATTCTGTTTATTTTATCACAGTCCAAGAGTAACAACTTTGCACCCTTTGGACAGATAACAATGAAATCTATCCTGGGGACTTTTGATAAAATATGTTCAACAAATTCTATTTGAAGTGGGTAAACAAACAGTTTATTTAGGAAGACCTACTTCAGTTTTTCCATGGCCCAACAGCCCCTGGGCCAGGGCCTCCTCAGTGCTGAGGCTTTACAATCACACTCACACACAGAACAGTCGGTAGGACTCCTCTGGACGAGTGATCTGCCCGTCCCAGAGACCTGTATCTAATAACATACAACATTTATAAGATACGGACATCCATGCCCCCCAGTGGGATTCGAACCCGCAACGCCAGCAAGCGAGCGGCAGCAGACCCACACCTTAGACCGTGAGGCTACTGGGGTGGGCAGACCTACTTATGTTGAGGATAATATCACGTCATTTGCGATAAAAGTACAAGAGGTATCGGCAGTGACAGAGAGGTCGAAGAAACAGTTACCGACTTGAACATAATATCTTTCCATAACAGGTGCCGGGTAATCGGAAAAAAATCCGAAACCATCTGGGATTATGCTGTAGTACATTTACTACTCGTGGATAATTTTCTTTATTTGATCAGGGAAACAAAATTCTGGTCATGACTAATAAATTTCAGGCGGGCCGATGTCTCTTCACCACAATGCCCCAACCAACTCATGGGCTTACCATGTCTCATCCAGAAGGGAGGTTTAAACTCTTCCACCAAGGGTGAAAACCGGAGCAAGAAGGGAATTGCTTCTCTCCACAAGTGTCTAATTTAAAAATTACTGGAACTTTACCCAAGTTTCTGTTGCCTTTCAATACGTAGAGATTAGACACAAATACCTATAGTTACATTATGTTCCTATGTTTGTGATTTGTAACAACATAGCCATAGATTCACAGATGTAAGGTGACACGCAATGAAACATTCGGCCACATAACCTAGTATTTTGTAATATTCTTTAGCGACATCTTGTGAATGCATATTTTTATGTGGAATTTTATAACATTTAGTTTTTATTTACGGAAAAATAAACATTCCTTATGAGGAAAGACGCTTCTTTACAGTTGGTATTCGCTCAGCTGCTGGGGGATCTTACCACCTTGTACGGAACACAGACGAAGGTTCATTACCTTTTTCACAAGGACCCAAATCTGACCCCTGTTGAGTGTCCAATGAATTTAGTCCATATCGTCACACATTACTTCCTTCGTACAAATGGTAAACCTGTAACTTTTTTCCCCTACTACTTTGGTGTAATGGCTCAATACTCATGCTTTTAAAACTTTGATTTCTGCTGTACCTGGCGTGAGAGTATTTAAGTTATTTCATTCTCTCTGCCAGACTGTCCGAGACTTCGTCAACATGTCTACCCGGAATGACTGATTGTTTGTGTGTCTGACAACGTCAGCTCTACTGCCCAAGTCATTAAATTTATTTCATGGAATTGAATAATGTAGAATTCTTATTTATCCACATGGAGACTGATGTAAGTCTTGAATAAAGAATTGTGAAAAGGAGTCATTTGTAGTCTATTAAGGATGAATAAAAAGAGCCACAAAATAAATGTGTGCGATCCGTCAAGTGAAGTAGATAAGATTTACTTAAAGTTCTGTCTCTGTTGCTGTGCATGCTAGGTTATGTTGTAGGTATAGCCGATTGCATGAATGCGTTATTTTAATTAAACTTAAGGAAGTTTAAAATACAAGGAAGGAAACACTAACACTGATAACTGTATTCTAACTTTAATGAATGTTTAACACAAGAGTAACAGATGGTACTCACCAGACCGTCACGTAGTCATCATTAACGTTTAAGCATTTATCTTACAGTTTCACCATGGCTTGTATGGCGGTGTAGACTCTGTAGATAAGAGGTGACATCTTGCTTCACGTCGGCGTCTGTTGTAAATCGTCGCCAGGCCCAAACAGATGGCGATCGCTGTGCCTCATACTGCCACCCATAGTTGTTACTGATTAGGGAGTGACGACTCGCATGGTAGGGACCACCCTAACCTACAGTTCAAACATCGCGCCGTCTCTTTGGGCCCTTTAAAGCACCTGGCTGGCGGGCGTTTTATAACAGACACCGACGTGAAGAAAGCTATCACCTCCGTGCTGTAGACACTTGGTACCGACTGCTTCTGTGCGGGGATAGAAGCGTAAGTGCCACAGTGAGAAAATGCTTAAATGTCGAAATAGGGCAATTGCACTACAGGGAGGTTTTATGTGCACGATCTGGTAAATATGCGTCATAGAGACATCAAAGTAAGACTAGAGTTCTCGTCGCCTTAGTGCTTCTTACCTTATTGTTTGAAAGTCTGTTGTATAACAGGTTGTTTTGGCGAGTGAAGTGTCTAGCTAGGACTCGAAACCTGCAGTTTCTGTCCCTGCAGATGTTAGGTTTCGTCTGCGCCATTGTGTGCATGCTGGCATTGGGATTCACGTAGCCTGCTTTCCAGTGGATACCGTTGGCGCTTGCTTCAGCTTTACTGTACAGCGCTCTTTGCGTCTGACTAGGCAGAACGTCAGGTTTATGAAGTTGCATATTCACCGCCATCTGTCGTCGAAGTTACGAGTGTGTGTAACTCATGTACACGCTCGTAGCGAGGCGATCGGGGAAACTGACAACTGCACTTTTGCTTTTTTTTTTTGTTGCAATATTACAGGACAGACAGACCTCATCCCATATTTCACAACATTAACCTTTTATGCACCATGTATCCTATATATATAGGACAGACGCACCGCTACTCCCCAGAGTACGCTTTTTATATATTTAGTCAACAAATATATTATTTAATTATTTTTTTAGACTTTCTCTCACCAGCTTCGTTTATTCCTCCACAGAATGTCGTGTATTTCCTGATGTTACCCTTCTTGGTTCATAAAATATTTACAATGTACATAAATGGTGTGCTAAACTGTAAATGTCCAACTCCAGGGCCAAAGGGTTAATTCAAATCGATTTGTTTAGCACTCTGATACCCAAGTTACCAGTGTATCCGTCGTATCTGATGTTTATTGGACCGTGCATCATAGTGATAACGAAGAATAGAAAACCAACTAGATGCTGGTACTTATTTTATTGTACTTCTTATAGGCTCAACATGTTTCGGGCACTACTATGCCCATCATCAGGAGCTCGCGGCTATAATGTTGATTACCACATTGGTCGTTTCGTTCTTGGTTTGCTGTAGGTTGGAGGTTAGGTGCGGTTAGGCTGGAGTAGTGTCCGGGCTGCAGGCTAGATCACGTGATCTAGCCTGCAGCCCGGACACCACTCCAGCCTAACCGCACCTAACTTCCAACCTACAGCAAACCAAGAACAAAACGACCAATGTGGTAATCAACAGCATAGTCGCGAGCTCCTGATGTTGGGCATAGTAATGCTCGAAACATGTTGAACTCATAAGAAGTACAATAAAATAACAAGTGGCATCTAGTTGGTTTTTTATTCTTCAGGTATCGGTCGTATATTTGTGTAATGTATAAACCCGGTCTATGGCCCTTAGATATTTTACTGACTATAAAGTAAATATTTTTAAGTTACTAATATATATATATATATATATATATATGCCGTGGATAGCTTGACTGTTGCTGGAGATGTTGCCTATCATCTTGCGTGTTTTTAAAACACAACTTTTCGAAAGGGGTTCGTCCAGTGATATATATACCAGCTCTTTCAAAGGCAAATTAGAATTCCTCTCCCCAATTTGCACTTGAAGAGGAACACACACCCAGTTTCTGAAGAGATGCCGTTTAGAGCACCCAGCATGAGTATGATGGACAATGTCCTGAGCACAAGTCGAGCTTATTTCAGTGTAACATGGGGTCAAAAATCCTTTAAGGATGAAGCATAACAGGCGTGAAAATTTGAATTTAAAATGGTGTAAATGTATTCTTCAAATGTATTATTAGCTCTTCAGTATCTGCAAGGATCATTCACTGTCAACATTCTTAGTGGTCCGAACTTATTTTTTTAAAAAATATCGTTCTTTGTATTGCGTTGAATTGTTTCATAAATGCTCACCTTTGTACACATCTGCAGTATTTCGAATTAAAAATCTTGACGCTGTTGAGATCTACACTCTTTGTGATGTAAACTATGGTCTAAGAAACATACGGTTCGTCAACCCCTTTGTGTTTATAATTAAACTAGACTGGAATGCATGTACTTGTCTAACACAACCGTATGATGGTAGAGATATGTATATACTTTATTACATAAAGAACAACTACATGTTTCGGCACTTTACATTGGCCAATATAAAGTGCCGAAACATGTTGTTCATTATGTAACAAATTCTATACATATCTCTACCGTCCTATAGTTGTGTTAGACAAGTACATACAATGCAATCTAGTTATGGTCTAAGAGTTTCCCGAACAAATATATTTTCGAAGCCTTCTTCAGTTTTCTTTTGCAAGGATGATACACCTGTCAATGTAATCTAGTTTAACGTCTGTAATATCCCATACAGTGTACACCACCTTCTTTAGGAGAGCACCTGGAATTTTGCTTGCACTAATAACATTACTTACTTACGCACTCCATGGTGCAGAGTCCTGCTTGAGAAGCTAACTAGTTTGCAGCTAGTCAAGAACTTCCCCGCATTTCACGGAACCCGAAGGATTACCGCACTCACAACGTCCGCCACCTGTCTCTATCCTGGGGCAGCCCAATCCAGTCCATATACCCACATCCCACCTCCTGGAGATCCATCCTAATATTATACTCCCATCTATGCCTTGGTCTCCCCAGTGGTCTCTTTCCCTCCGGTTTCCCCACCAAGATCCTATACACCCCGCTCTCCTCACCCATACGCGCCACATGCCCAGCCCATCTCATTCTTCTCGATTTTATCACCGCACAATATTGGGTGAGGAGTACAAATCATTTAGCTTCTACACTGATAAATACAAATGTATCGGTCGTGATGTTTATTGGACCGTGCGTCATTGTGATAACTGAAGAATAAAAAAACCAACTAGATGCCATTTGTTATTTTATTGTACTTCTTACAGGCTCAACATGGTTCGAACATTACTATGCCTTTCATACTAGCTTTATTAGTGTTAAATTTTTCAGTTCGTTGAGCTAAATGCATGAACTGAACGCGTAAGAGTAATCCCGTTTTTTTTCCTACGTCGGATTTGTTAACATCTCAGAATCTTGTTAAAGAATGTCAGTGCAGTATGTTCTTCGTTCGGCCTGTGCGCTACAGCAGTGCAGCTTCATTTGCCGTGCATATCGACACACAATATTAACTGCATTACACGAAACTTGGAATTGTTTTTTCAGTTTTCTGAAAGACGATGGCTACACGATTTTTTGAACTGCTTGGTCTTTGAATATGGGATTGGTATGATCTTCCGAACTGTCAGCAGCCAGCTACCAACGGACGCCACGTACCGTCCCAGTAAAACGAAATTCTCAATTTTTTACAAATTCCAGACCCAAATTTGGGTCTTAAGAATTCATTAATAAAATAAAATTTTAAACATGTACTCCGTCTGACACAACTGTTTGTTTATTATTATTATTACTATTATCATCATAATTATCTCCTTTATGCAGGGTATTTGCACTTATATTCCTGTGACAAACTATATCGCTAGGGAATACAGTGTTGCAGCTATTCTGTTGTTACTATTCATGGTGCTTATATCGTTAGTTTCAGTGTTGAATCTGTCGTATTTTTACATTAGTACTTTCTGAAGTATTTGTGCAGTGCCCAATATGGCTGTTTTCTGTAATTCCTTGACTTCATGTTTTCCTGGTATGTTGTTCACGTATTTTCTAAATGACTTTGAAATAGTCCCAGTCGCCCCTATTATTACTGGTATCGTCTTTGTTTTTACATTCCACATGCGTTGTATTTCTACTGTAAGGTCTTTATATTTTAGAATCTTCTCGGCTTCTTTTTTAATCACATTTCTGTCTCCTGAAATTGCAACGTCTATTAACATACATGTTCTCTTTTCATTATCACGAATAATAATAATAATAAATATTATTATTCTATTATTGGACAATAACAGAATAATAATAAAATAAAGATACAGTTGTGTAAGACGAAGTTTATATTTAGTTTTATTTTGCTAATGTACTTTAAACACAAATGGATGTCCTCTACCAAGACTTAAGAGTTCACTGGATATATTTCGATAAAGTAGTTTTTTAACAAGAGTAATGAAAAAGGAGTTTGACAGTGCCAAGCGATATCTGCAGTTTGAATTACTTTGCAGTAATATGTTGTAAGGAAGGGTATTGTAATTGGAAAAGACATTAGGTATGGATATAGCAAAGAACAGTTCCGAGTGAAAATTGAGTTTCTTCATTCACATTTCAAATTTTCGTGGGTGACATTTTAGGATTGCCTTGCCCCATGTCTGTGTGTGGTGTCTTATAACCAAAATGTACCGTGGGAAAAGTGGTATCTCATTAAGCAGCAACCTGCCCTTAAAATTCTGTAACCTTCAGTTACAAATTTTGATGTTTTGCTGGCCGTGCCTCGCAGTATATTTATCTCAGTATTTAACCAACTTGATGCACAAAATTTGTTTCACAATAAGTCTTATTTCATGCTCTACATGTTTCGAGCACGTGTGCTCGAAACATGTAAACTTCAGTTAGAAGTTGGCTATGGTGCTGTCGGGACTGCTGATTCCAAGTTAGTACTTTCGGTTGTGTCTGGTAGGAAGACTTTCAAGTACCAAGGAGATCGTTTTATGCATTACGTACCTCAATGTACTTCTAACAGTCACATGGAATGTATGCACAAGAGGAAAATGGAAGGGCAGGAAATATTAAGTGTTACAGTATAAAGTCCGACACACAGAAAAGGAGAAATAGTTTGATTTTGTTGGCTGTTCGGTAGGAACAATTCGATATTTATGCGCGTAATTTGAAACGTTGACTTTCAGTGGCCATCCGGAAAAGTTTTTTTCCAACAACGTTTCAGACTTTTGAGACCCTAAAATATTCTGGAGCTAGTTCACAAAAAATATTTGCGGAATATACGTAATATGTTCTTCAGAGTGTTTTAGATATAAACAAGTTTACGTCACATGCCCTTATGAATAAACTTGAATTTGTATGCAAATTTGCGTACTTTTAGTTTTTTCTTTGTTAAAGAAGTACAACTTGTCACCCTTTGCTGGTTCTTGAATACTTATTGTTAATGCGCTGCAAGAATAGCGCTAGAAATCGTAAGAAAATTGGACTCACTGTACTCTAAAACAGTAATTCACATACATTTCTGGTAAGTAAGAAAGTAGTTTTGTTTTCATAATATGAGAAATATTTATAGGAAGTAAAACAAGAATTGAATACAAAAAAAGATAATAAAATTTTAGAACTGTTTGCTTAATCCAGACACGTTCCACTGTACACTGTAAAGTTGCAATATTCTTCTGCGAAAAATACGTTATGCGTCTTTAAGAACCTGTTTTCTACTTATGACCCCAGTGAGCCTAAAAAGTAAATAATGACAATAATCCTATAATTAGCAAGATTTCAGTAACAAAAATACATTTTCCTTAAATAATATTGTGGCTCGCACATTTTAAATGGACTAAGTGGATATCAGTGCATAGTCACCAGACATCCCGACTTCCCCACCTTCCTTCTTCGCCCTTCTCTTGCATCCATCTAGCTAGAGTTAAAAGCCTGGGCACTTAATTATTACCACACAATCTCGGAGATCTGTCACTAAAAACACAATCTTTTCACTCCGTCTTCTGCCTTTTTCCCCTCTTTCTACTCACACCCTACTTTATTTACCTTTTCTTTTTATCACCACAGCCTCTCATTCTGTCACTTTAAAGTAGTTGTGTAAGAAGATGAAAGGAGAAGCAATACGCATGTGTATGCGTTAAATTTGCGTTCCAGTGTTAAATAGCGTTAGTCTGTTAAGTAGGTCCATTTCATTCCATAAACCAGCAGCTATAAGATCCCTAAGACTGATACGGTCAGTGGTGTTTAAAAATAGGTGACCGAGACTTACGGAGCAGTAGGCAGATAACATCGTCTTGTACATTAAAAATGCGTGAGGGTAATGACACTTGTAATTTTTCAGACGGAGATGCAAAGAAATGCAGGAATTCAGTTACATGTGTGACCGAATCTTTGAGTGTTGTTTGTTACTTGTTTTGTGGTGTTTTGCCTTAGGCAATTCCCTAGACAATGTCCTTGAAATATGCTTCTTTCGGAATTAATTTTCATTGGAAATCGTACAGAGAAACTAAGTAGATACTGTAAGTGTTATACGCAGTCACTGGATATGACACTTTGCTGTGTTTCGAGAGCAGAGTAACTAATTCCGCAAAAAGGAATAATTGTGCTTTGCTACTTCAGTTTCTAGATAAATAACAGTTATTCATCTTAGTAATTAACCAACTTAATGCAAAAATTCTTGTTTTATAATAAGTTTATTATATGCCTCTACATGTTTCGAGCACTATGTGCTTATCATCAGGAGGTAAAAATTGTATTGTACAGCATCTGGTATCGTCACACTTGTAGGTTGCCGTCCGGTGCGCAGGTTGAGAGAGGACTCCTCTCTCAACCTGCGCACCGGACGGCAACCTACAAGTGTGACGATACCAGATGCTGTACAATATAGTTTTTACCTCCTGATGATGAACACATAGTGCTCGAAACATGTAGAGGCATATAATAAACTCATTACAAAACAAGAATTTCTGCATTAAGTTGGTTAATTACTAAGATTATACTGAGATGCACGGTCAGCGAAACATAAAAAAACAATTATTCATGTCCGAATCAAGATCCGAAAAACATCCAGTGCGTTTCGCCCACCTGTTTCTGTTAATGAACACTACGTCTTCCATATTTTTTTCAGAAATGTTTCTTTCCATTTCAGCACCCACATGTGTTTTATTTCAGGCCCAGTTCTTTTTTTCGTCCGCAATCATAAGGCATGAATATTTCAATTCTTCTGTTATCATCTTTCTTTCTTTCTTTCTTACTTAGTTTTTCCTTTCCTTACATAATACGTGCGATCTGTATTCGCAATTTGTCTGAAACAAAATACTTTATTTGCCTTCTGGGAACATTCCTTGCGTCCAAATGGAAGCCACCTGGCATGCAAATCTGTACACAACAATCTACGTCACGACGAGGCTAACACGATTCATAAATTCGACATAGCTCAGTAAGCAGACACTGGAATGGAGTGAGTGGGCGTGTTAATACAGAAAGCTTCTGGAAAGTAGCCAGGGGAAGTGACTGGGCCTTACTGTTGGCGTAATGAAGGAGCAAAAGACAAAACGATGGCATCGCAACCTTAAAAGACATTTCTCAGAAACTCCCCTAAAATCTGATTTCCAGTCTCGACTCATATCTGATTTACGTCTCGGAATACCACCCCCAGCTTCTCCCTCTGCCAAACGTTCTTCTTAACGAATATTTGATCACAGCCCCATGTCACCGGGGAGTATTATGCTTCCAATATAAAAAGAGCAGACCTGAATAGGGGTGCTGGGGCATTTTTAAGGGTTTCGTGCTGTAATTATTTTAGACCTAGAGTGGATTATGTCCTAGAGTAAGTCTGATAAGTGCAAATTAATTGTGTCTTTACAGAAGTTCGTACTGTGTAATTTTGACCAAACATTTTATTTTATATCCAAAGGAAATTTCTTGCTTCCCTTGCACAAAGATGATAAAGTGAACACTTAGGCCCCTTATGCACGTTGGAATATTTCAGTTTCCAACGTACGAAATAGAATCAAACTAAATTATTATGGGGGTTTTACGCAATGTATTTTAGGAGATATTTAATATTTTACCTTTATTGGCCCTACTTGAAATGAAACTAAAAATATTTTCTTATTTGTTTCTCAAATAAGTCTCTTTCAAAAAAAATCGCACATGACAGAAAATGTGTTTCCCATTACCTCAAAATTTGCCGTAGTTACACGCAACCAAATTACTATCTATAGTCAGTGTCTAACCACATAGTTACAAAACACTGTATTCCTATGAAGGAGAAGAAAAGGAAGGATAACAGTCTTAACTCTCATTCTTTCGATTTTGGTGACGAATTGCGAGGCTATGTACTGTTCGTGATATGAGAACACAAAGACCAGTGAACAGAAATTTTTAGTAACCATACAATAATATTTATCTCAGTATATAACCAATTTGCACATGTGCTCGAAACATGTAGAGGCATGAAATAAACTTATTGTGAAACAAAAATTTTGTGCATCAAGTTGGTTAATTACTTAGATAAATATACTGAGATGCAGCACGGTCAGTAAAACGTTAACATACAATAATATTTTGCATTCTTATCCACGTTTCTTACAGGACCTACTAAACAGACTGGAACACTTTATTTTAAAACGTGGCAGCATGGGGTAAGAGTTCTAGGTCATTTGTTCTATTTATGTCTATGAAGAGCATACTTCCTCTTATTAAGACGTCTATAAAAGGATAAGACCCTTAAAACATGTGAATTGGACATAAAATGTAAATGCTCTAATGTCTATCTTTTCTTCACATATAAATAGCTAATTCAATCGCAGTATCTCTGCATTGTCTTTAAATATAATCCTATAAATGCAACTGATAAACTTGCTAAGTGGAAACAAACCAAAGAACACTTAAAATGTATACATGTTTTTTTAAATGCACTTAAGAGTTCAGAGCTGTTGGCAAATATAACCTTGGGGTTTTATGTTTGGTTCTGTGGAGATGGGCTTTGCTTAAAGATGATGAAAAGTAAATCATGAGTGTTATAGAAAACACACTTTGTTTGTAATTCAATTCGATCTGTTTCAATTTTGTAGGTCCCCTTTCAGACCTAACGGTCTAACGCGAGATTTGTAATGCAAATTCTGCTGTTAGAAGAATATTATCGCAAACGTTTCTACTTAATTCTGTAGAAAATGCAAGTGCACCAATTCGAAAGTGAGGGTATTTAATCCTGTGTTAATTTATCTGATTAGAATTAAGCAAGTCCTGTAATTCTAATGTACATATTCAGCAGTTCGTGCTAAAGAACCGGATGGTTAGTTCATCTTGACTTTGGTGGAATGGCAAATTAATTTTTATCGCGAGTGTAATTTTACTGATTAACGACAGTTTTTATTTAACAACTCTGAACAGCTCAGTTTGTGTAGCATGTAGGTATGTAAAGTTACTAGGAATGTAACTAATTGTAAATAGGCGTCTTTAACATATGTTTATATTCTCACATCACAGAGCCCCTGTGTATGAAATATTTGAAGTAAATCTTAAGGAAATGTGGATTTTGACTGGACAAAATGGGCTGTTGTTAAGACGGTAATGAATCTGATGCTTTAGACAAAGTTGTGTGATTGTCAGCTTCTCAGAATAACTCTGCTTCATTCTGTTTTCTGATTGGTTAGTCATAAGTGAAATAGGCAAAACGTTGTAATGGGATTTCTTCTTTCGTATGTCTATAATGTATTGTGATATCAATATTTTACTACTTATGTCTTTTCTTGCCGCGTTTCTTACACATACTGGCACGCCAAATAATAGATTAATAATAATAATGAACGTAAAAGTAAGATAACTATAGTCACATTGGAATTAATGACAGATGATAATGACAAGAGAGTTTCTTTTGACAGTCGGATCCGTCACTGTGGAAAGGTTTAGCTCGCTGTTGTTGCTGCTACTGTTGCTGCTGCTGTTGCTGCTGTTGTTGCTGCTGCTGTTGCTGTT
>Ga0136643_10001763_pt1 | contig 27006 bp, 8 predicted proteins | sample TergutLab28metaG_FD_96883 | JGI IMG/M metagenome (GOLD analysis project Ga0136643, IMG submission 96883) | Labiotermes labralis P1 segment gut microbial communities from Petit-Saut dam, French Guiana - Lab288 P1 (version 3) (version 3) | ecosystem: Host-associated > Arthropoda: Insects >... | reverse complement strand
ACGCAACAAGACCGAAAGGAAGGCCAAGATTAAGATGGGATGATGACGTGAGAGACGATTTGAGGAAGATGGGAGTGAATAATTGGAAACAGAAGGCACAGGAAAGGAAACCATGGAGAGGAACAGTTGAGCAAGCCAAAACTCACAAACAGTTGTAGAGCTGAGGAAGAAGAAGAAGAAGAAGAAGAAGAAGACGAAGAAGAAGAAGAACTGTGTTACTATACATTTCAATCACTACATCTCCCCCACCAACCGGTTAAATAGATTTTCAGTCAACATCTGAATGCTGTTTTAATTTTCACGTGTGATCCTGAAGCCTCAACAATCGCCTGTCGGAAACAACGAAAATTCTGTTAAGTTTGCTAGATGTTTTTACCTTGTGGTACGCATCGCGTTAATGGGTTGCAGACCTTTAAGGTAATTTAACGTAATAAGACAAATATTTATAGGTTATACAAACCGATGAAGCATAAGGAACTACCACATAGCATATTAATAGCAGATTACTTATTAAATATTAATTTAAATTTACTCTTTCTAATTGCATACGAAAGGTTTAAAACAGTTTCTTATTAAAAATATCTTAATACATGTTTACTGCGAAAAGAACCTTCCTGTGTGTTACAATAAACACATTTCGTATTAAATACTTTGTCTTTCCAACAACAGTTTTGTGAGCTGCTGTATGGTTAGAAATTTGACAGCGATTTACGAATGACGTAAATGTGTTACTGAGATGAACTCTGGTGTAGGCTACCTTGGAATCTAGAGTTATTTTGACGTAACATACGGCACTACGCTATGTGTACTTGGAACTTTCTTGTGACGCTGTTAGGCACTGGAAAGAACTTGTCCTAATGATATAGGACTGTATAGATTCTAAGAAAGGTTGTATAACTCAGAACTGGAAATGTTCCTGAGTCTTTTTCTTACAAGTTGAATCGTTATGCTATAGTCATATTTTTATTCTGTTGACTGCCTGCTGCTGATGTCAGTACAACATTGTGGTTTTACGAACAGACAACTCAGGCAAAACAGAATTGTACTAAAATCTTGGCGGTAGATGAGCTTGGAATAATTGTTGCATAATTATTCACCGAATAAATCTAGCAGAAAGACAGGGTGTTCTTACACACACACACAAACACACACATTGCTGTGGCACAACAATGCAATTCAGGGCTAGGTGCCCTCGTTGATGAGATTTTCTATATCACAAACAATTAGACACAACCGGCAGGACTCGTCTGAATGAATAATCAATCCTTCGCGGAAACCGCTACCTACACAATGTATGTATGTATGTATGTATGTATGTATGTATGTATGTATGTATGTATGTATGTATGTATGTATGTATGTATGTATGTATGTATGTGTGTGTGTATGTGTGTATGTGTGTATGTATGTATGTATGTATGTATGTATGTATGTATGTGTGTATGTGTGTATGTGTGTATGTATGCATGTATGTATGTATGCATGTATGTATGTATGTATGTGTGTGTGTATGTGTGTATGTATGCACGTATGTATGTATGTATGTACGCATGTATATATATATATATACACACACACACACACACACACACCCACACACATATATACTATGTACCAGGTATAAGGCTTATGTAGAGTGGATTTGTGTGGCCCTGTCAGGTGTTGCGGCAAGCTGCTTTTATGTGAGCAAAACGTCCACACTTCCAGTTCCGTGGAAGATGAGAGCTTCGAAAAGTTGAGCAACTGTTGTATTCTCAAAGAAGACCCTGTTCAATGAAATTATGAAGCTTATGGAGGGGAGGGGGCGAAGAAATATATAACTTGTGTTCCCTGGGTACATACTGACTTAGCTGATGCGATCACATATTTTTACTGGTTCTGAAAATGATTTATTCACTTATTGCTCTGTTTTGCTCAGGGTAAATAAAAATACAATGAATTTTAGGAATTAAATATATATGGCTGCCAGCTACTTGTCTCGTCATACAACCACAAACCATTAGTTTCTGTCCGACTGCTTCTTTCGTTTCTTTTGTAGACTTCTATCTTATTTACTGTCCCATTATTTTCAGTCATACTTATGCCATTCTAAAAGCCTTGAAATTTGATGTGTAATTATGTAAACATTTTTCTCAGAATCAATCGCCATCCATTTCATGTACATTAGGTGCATGTCGATAAAATGGCGCGAGGATTCTGACGTCAGACTATCGCCACATGACAAATCTTCGACAATTGAAAAACGTTTTATAGGCCAGTATTTATATCCAGAATATCATAGATGGTAAAAAAAAGTACTCTTATTTCGTAAACGGGAAGAACCAGGTTCAAATCTCGGACCGGAAACCGGCCATCATGATGATGGTTTTCGTGTTTGCAGTCGGAATTTTAGAACGTGAAAGTTTCTTCCCACATTCTTTATAATTCTTGCATAATAATTTTAAAAATACTCGATGGTAACCTGTAAGTTTTTTTTATGATTTACTAAGTGTCTGATTAAATAAACCATAAACGGATAAATCACTTCCATAATATTTCGTGATAGTCGGAATATATGAGAACATACATTATCTAGAGTGCATCCAGGACGAATCGGCTTCGATCCCCAACAGCGACAGGCGTTCTTCCACACCACGTCCAAGCTACCACTGGTATCTGCTCAGCCTTATGTGCTTTGGATGAATACAGAGCGCCTGTCCTATGAGATCGAGTGACCTGAGCGTTAGGTTGAACACTCGCCTCCGTACTCTATCGGCGTTAACAATTTTCAGTCCTAATTATTTTTTTTTTACCTTGCAACAGTGTTGTCGAAATTAATTTTACAAAAAATCTATAATATTCGAAGTTCAAAAGCAGCTGTTTAGGAAAAATCAACATAAAATATTGTAAATTGGAAAGTCGATTTGAGCTCGCCTTTGGACCTGCTACAAGGAAGCGGACTGTCGAGCTTGACTAGAAATCGGGCTAATTGAAGAAAAATGAATCAAGTTAGATCTCTGTACCAGTATCATTATACATTTCATGACATTTCGCATGGTAAAACGAAAAGGGAATCGAATATGACTCGACAATGGACGGATGAGGGTTAAAAAATGAATTGACTTAAATGGCTATTCTATCCCCACAACATTTTTGGCATTTCACGTGGTAAAACGGAAAGGGCTGTCGAGTTTGACTCAACGTTGGACCGATGAGGGTTAAAAATTAAATAAACCAGATGTCCATAGCCATCTCCCTACACAGTTGACGGCATGTCGCTTAATTTAGCACAAAGACACCTTTATACCGTGCGTCGTGTTTTATGGTGCACTATGGATGTGTCGTATTGATGGAACAGACAGCTCTGCTGACGTCACTATGGAGCAAAAAACATTTAAGCTTCCGTCTGTTGAGAATTCCGTTTCCATGTCGGTATAAACGGCTGAGTGACATAAACTAATCATGGATACGTATTTTTTGTATTTCTATGCATTGCATAATGACCCCTCTTGCATTTCTTCTTATGTGTCTGTTTATTTAATATTGACTTTTATTATCAGACGCCTAATAGCAGTAGTAATTGAGTTAATAGTCTTCCGTTTTACTGCTGCTATCAAAACAGCACAGACTGAGGAGTGAGGGTAATTCATCTCTATATTTCCACTGAAGAATAACGAACAGCGGACTAGCTATAATTATATAGTAAGCCATGCACAAAACAAATAGTTTTGGTACCCCCAACTACCTTATTAGGTCCGGCGATCGAATCCCGATTGAAGGGAGTGTGGAGGGTTTCAGAATCCTTCCGCACCGGCCCCCAGGTCCACGCAATCTTCTGTACAATGAATAGCGAACCTTTTTCCCGGGAGAAAAGCGGCCGGGGCGTGACGTTGAGAACCCACCCCTATCTAACACCGAAGTTAATGAAAGGGTATAGGTACCCCTCAACCCCCCCTCTTCCTTCATGTCATGTTACAGGGTAAGTTTACAAATTATTATTATTATTACTGCGGCTTTATCTATAGGCCCCAAAAAACTGGAATGTTTTGTGTATTTTCGGCGTCCGCTGGCTAACTGAATTGCTTCCAATGTTATGGCGTGTTGCCATGTTCAGGGTAGGGAGTCAGAAGGATTCATCAAGATGATAGCGTCGGGTTGTGAAGCACAGTGTTGTCATGTGACCTTGTAACTATGCCTATCGTGTGTCATCTTCCTTCTGACCCACCCACCTGAATACTGTGAGTGTGGTGTGTATCAACATGGTGAAGAATCCTATCAATTTAACACACGTCGCAGTAGCGACCCTCAAACTATAATCACACATTCCAGGGATAAACGCAGAAATTCGTATCCTCTACACCTGAAGACAAAAATATACTTAACATATCTGAAATAGTTATGGTTACTGAAGAATAAAAAACAACTAGATTCCACTTATTATTTTATTGTGCTTCTTATATGCTCAACATGTTTCGAGCACTACTATACCCATCATCAGAAGCTCGCGACTAAGACGTTGATTACCACATTGGTCGTTTCGTTCTTGGTTTGCTGTAGGTTGGAGGTTAGGTGCGGTTAGCCTGGATTAATGTCCGGTCTGGAGGCTAAAAGCACGACACTAGTGGTGCTTTAGCCTGCAGCCCGGACACCACTCCAGCCTACCCGCACCTAACCTCCAACCTACAGCAAACCAAGAACGAAACTACCAATGTGGTAATCAACATTATAGTCGCGAGCTCCTGATGATGGGCATAGTAGTGCCCGAAACATGTTGAGCATATAAGAAGTGCAATAAAATAATAAGTGGCATCTAGTTGATTTTTTATTCTTCAGTTAACACAATGATGCACGGTACAATAAACATCAGATTCACAAGTTATGTTTATTTTGTACACAAGGCAGTTAATGTCCGTAGAACGAAAGCCTTCTGATGTCTTTGCTTAAACATAGAAATTGGGCAACAATGTGAATTTTGTAACTGAGGTCACCTTTATAGCGAAGGTCAACACAGGAAAAATAGGAAATACGGTAATAACGATAAAATTCAGTAACGAAATTAATCATTAGTAGAATCAAAGTTTTATTTATTCACCAACTGATGCACTAGTGAGTTGTCTTAAAAAAATATTAAAATTTACATTAAAATTTTATATTACAACATTTCCGACACGTTTCGGCGTTACATTTACACCATCATCACGCAGTGTATTAATTTGTGCTTACTAAAGTTACAGTAATTAAAATAGTCCATTAAAATACGTAGGTGTGTGGTTAATATGGTGGTGGTGTGACTGCTTATATTGGGTCCTTATTGGTGTCTGTATGTTGCACTGTTCTGCAGTAGATGATGACGGTGTAACTGTAACACCGAAACATGTCGGAGCTGTTTTAACCCGTTAAATGCCGAGTTAAATTCCATCTGCAATCTGCTGGCATTATTAGGATTTCAACCTATTCTACACGTTAGCAGGATAAGGGTTAATATAAATTTTAATGTAAATTTTAATATTGGTTTTTAGACAACTCGCTAATTTATTAGTTGGTGAATAAATAAAAGGTTGATAATATCAAGATGCACGGCACGAATGTGAAAATCATTAGTAGAATATTTGTAATCCATCATACAAAGCGCCTGTTATTTTTGTCGGATTTCAACGGCAGTTGGGACGCGTCGACAATTTTAGTAAGAATCCGCCGTGTCGACTGTCGGGTACATCCGCCCGAGGGGATCTAGTTGTTCCATGCGGACAGTCGGACAGGCGACGGAACGAGGTGCATAAAGACATGAAAAACCTAAGATCCGCTTCCCGAAATTCCTTTGCGAAATTGCCTAATAACTGGAAGGTGGAACAAATTTCGAACGATGTAACATGTCACAACATCCTCGAATATCTTCGAACGTGTATCAGTTTTACAACTGCGACACACAAACTTTCTGACAGATTCGTCTTCGCTACAAGAACATAAAAGCATAGCTCAATTGTTCTGCAGTATAAAAGAGCCTGTCCCATTGTTTTCAGAGACCATTATGATCCCCATTAGCCGGCACATTCCTCAAGCATTCCTGCCAGCTCTTCATATCTCCTTCACCTTTTCCTCTAAACAAGAGGGATTCCAAAACATAAAACACAGAGGACCTTAATAAGCAAATCATTGCTACCTCTGCCAGGCATTCTTTTATTGGTACGGGCATAACAAAATTATAGGTACTTAGTACGGTTAATGTTACGTGGTCACGTCCTTCCTCTTTCTCCCCAGGTTATTGTTTTAAACACGAGACGGGATACTTCTGTGTGGCCTAGATGTTAAAATAACGAATGTCCGTTTATAGCAGTAACGACTGTCACAGCACTTCGGACATAAAAGTCGCTGTTGTTTTATGAACAGAAATTACACTTGCTGTCGCACATACGTTGAACTTTTCATATAAAGAATAACGTTTCTTGGGAAACAGACTAGGACATTTACTATGCGTAAAGGCAATAAAAAGGAATATTTGTAAGGTATGGAGTTGTAGAATTGTTCCTGTATGGCAGAACAAAAGAACGGCACGCAGGCCTGAAATATTAGTAAAAGGTAGGCCTAATTTACCAGCCGAAAGGCATTAGATTAGGGGCGAGAGGTTCTCACGGGGATGACTGTTGGGGTACGACACCTCATAATTGGGTAGGTAAAAGCAATACCGTTACAGGCCTGGAGTGGCCCAGAGGGTTCCAGGAAGTTAAGGTTCCCAGATTTCGTGACAGCGGCACAGGATGGTGGTAGGTTGTCAGCCCTACGCAGCGGCCGCCTTTACCCTCAGGAAATACTCCTGGTACTCATTTCTGTTAGAGGCTGATTCGACCCCAGGGAATTGGGTAGGTAGATACCAAAGGTTTGAAGGACAAATATATTATTCCTTCACGCTCATATCCCACAGAGGGTATCAGCACCTATAGTAGATGATCTGTGTTCAGCACTAAACTCTAGTGTTTTTACCTGTCCATCACGCCGATACATTTTAGAGTATATTAGTTTTGAAAGGTGGTTTTGGATGTGCATTCAAAATTGGGTGTAATTTTCGTGTAGGCCCCATGTATGCCATCATAGATTCTGGGCACATTCGCAAAGCCAATTTGCGTACATTCAGCAAGTGTTAAAGTTGTTATTTGCTGACGACCAAGTTATAATATCCAACACAGAAAATTACTCGCATAAAGCTGAGTGTAAATTAAATCAAATAAGAACAGAACGCGGTTTGACTGTGTCTGCACAGAAATAGAACTGATGGAATTTAAAGGACGAGACGCAGTTAGAAGGAAAATTGTAATAGACAACAAAATTACAGAAGGAGTAAACTGCTTTAACCACCTAGGAAATTTGATATAATATGAAAAAGAAGTAGACATTGATAGCAGATTGAATAACTATTTGAAAATAACACGCTTTATAAACAATAAGTTTAGAATACAGAAAACTTTAAAGAAACAAAAATAAAATTATACAACACGCTGGTCCCTCCAACTTTGTAATACAGCAATGAAAACTGGGCCATTAAAGCAAGATACCCAGGAAGAATAACAGCAGCAGGGATGAAATATATGAGAAAAACAATGGGATTCACTTGGACAGATTATAAAACGAACACAAAGATTGCAAAGGAACTAAATACAACCCCAGTTTTGAAAAAATACAGGACTTCAGAAGAAATTTGTTGCAATATATAAACAGAATGTCACGTTGCAGATTATCGAGGAAAATAAAGAGCCACAGACCAGAGGGCAGAAGGTACCAGGGGCGACAATTAAACACTTCTGGATGTGTGAGACCGGAACGGGTCAACAAGTGGTCCAAATCCATGTTAGCTACACAACGTTGATGATGTCTTGGGAACCTATCTTTGAACTCGAAAGCAAGAGTGGGAATCCGTTGTTGCTGGGCGAAGCTTGAGGAGATAACATATCCGTCTTGTTAAAAACATGAATTCTGTCACTTTACATTGGCCGCAATTTGTTAGGTTTTCAATACATAACAAGCGCAAAGTTCAATTTATGCGCAGGTCTAACGATGTAGAATATAACATAGAATTTACCTCGCATAATATAATTGTATCTCACACAAATGATATGACTGCACCTCAGTCAGATATATTGTTCTGGTATACTCCGGTTGCTGGTAATAAGTACCTGTCATTCTAGCTGCATCGTCTAATCCATTGTCAAGGCTAAATTCATGTTCCTGAGTAACCAACAGTAGCTTGCCCTTATCTATTTGACTCTCCAACCGTTCATCTGTGTGGTGCACGTAACAATTATAAAAACCCTGGAAGGATTTTAAAACCTTACAGCTAAGTGTCTTTCTAAAATGTACAGACGAAATTTAAAATGTGGTTGAAATCCGTTAGAAACAATTAGAGCCTTTTTCTAGACTTACATGAGTTCTGTGTTCACACCGAACGCATTATCTTGCCCAACTCATTAAATATTTATTTAATCAAAAGCGCTGCTGCAGAAAGTTTTAGGGAGAAATAAAGTTACATTTTATCTCAAATGAAATTTGCCCTTACTTTCACCATTTTCAAGGTAATTCAAAGAAAATGAATCCAAAGCGCCAGAACTGTTATCGCTACGGCACGTTCCCCAGATTGCTTCTATGTATACAGGTACGTACTTTAACAGGTATAGAACCAATCTGGCAGTATATATGTGGAAATATATAGATAAAGTGTCAATATTGCACGTCAGAATAAAAACATTATCTCCATGTAGCAAAGTTTTGTCACGGATGTCCCACCTCTTACGGAACCTGCAGTACAGTTATAGCTATTTTAATACTGTACATACCGTGCACCATGTTACACTCTACTCTTTTTACTTACCAAACGTAGTGCAAGACAGTTGGTAAATAAACAGATAGGATAATTACAGTGTCCTGGGCCAGTTTAACCCAGTCCACGTCTTAATTTGCTATTTCCTGAAAATTATTTTTAATATTATCTTTAGATCTTAAGGCTCTGTCCTTCAGACTGCTCTGTCCATTATGTAGGGGTGCCTGAAAATGTAATGAATGAACAGCCACAAGCAGCAGCCAAGACATGCTCCTCCATCTTGGGGTTTGGACGAAGCGTAGCAACAGACAAGACTGACAGAAGTCATGTAGCCTCAGAGCTGGTTATGCTGCTGGGTATAATTCCTTGCGAATTTACAGACTTTACAAAATAATGTGTAATGACGGCTTAACAAAGCTTAATTGCGAAGTGTCTTAAGAACTCTTACCGTTACCGTATAAAGTACACACGTTTTTGTTTGAACTGAGTATACAGATTATAACAAGGTGGACACTGTACTTATGACATAACACTGAGAAGCTTTCGTGTAACCATTGTTGCGGTGAAAAACAATAAGTATTGCATATTCTGAATGTGTGTATGTAACCTTAGGTATCCAACATGCAATGTGCATCCACCATATTGTGTTCTGTGGCCTGGCCGGCTCTACGATATTTTCCACATTATCTCATAAACGGCACAATTTAAAAAAAAAAGTTACTAAACATAATTTTTTTTTTTATTTTCTCTACAGCGTTTGTCTGAAACATTTCTCATTCTAAGAAGAACTGAGCTCGATATGATCAAAAATATATATTGGTCTTCATGTAAAGTACCGGTTATTCTTAATGAAACTTGAATTTTCTCGACAGATATTCGAAAAAATATTCATATATCAAATTTTGTGAAAATCCGTCCAGTGGAGCTGAGTTGTTCCGCCCGGACAGACAGACAGACGCACAGACATGACGAAGCTAATATTCGCTTTTCGCAATTTTGCGAACGTGCGTAAAAACATTCGTGGACGTACGCATTATAAAAATATACATAAATAAATATATATATATATATATGTATATATATATATACACCCTATGTGTGTGTGTGTATATATATATATATATATATATATATATACAGTGAAAAATTAACCTGGGGCATAAAGAACACTTGTATTAGCGGAAAACTCTTCAGTCCCGAGGATCCGAATCCAAGTACCTGTGTGAGACGGAACCTTCTTGCTATGGAAAAACTTCCAGTAACTTGCGGTTTAGTTGTAGGCAGGTTTCATTTTATTTTAAAGTACATATTTCGACACTTAAGTCCTTGCCACTTTATTAGAGGATTAGAATTGTTGTTCAAACCATTTAAATAATTCCATACATCTTACTTAACTCGAAGTATAATTTAGCCTGCATGTTTATCGTGAAGATTATTGTCTTCTGGGAGGTTATGCTGTATGGTCTGGTAGGAATGTCGCTTTATTTCCTGCTGTTGCAAGAGTCATTCTACTTAATTTGATACATTGTGCTTTATCCTTAACTATATCAAGTTTATTTCTCAGCAGCTTTCTCAAAACGTATCCTACATTCTTTGTGATTGTGCGCTTAACCTCATCATAATACTGTCTGACATGAGCGAATGCTTTAATACTCTGGAACTTGACATACACAGTATTATATTTCACATTGCTTCGAACACCTGTCGAGAGGTCACGGCCTGACTGGACCCCTGATAGCATAAAATATGAAACCTTTAAGCCGAACTCCACGTGTGATCCCAAACGGATAAATGGCGAAGTCATTAAGCTTTAATATGCCTAAGATATGAATCAGTTCAATCAAAATGTTCTTATATTTGCTCTTATATCTATCTGTGTGGATTATACATCAGCTGTCCAGAAATGATAATATCTGCACTAGTCATTAAGTGACGAAATTTTTCATCATCATCATATATGTAAATATATAATATATTAGTACGTGTATTGCGACATCGTGACCTACAGAACTGTGGAAAGGGTATGTTGAAGACAGACATTTATAGAAAGCTTATAATATAATAATTTATTTATTTACTGCAATTGGGTTGTCACCCGGTGGCAGTGGTTATTTTACATGTAAACAAAATATGAAATTCTTGATTTTAAAATATGAAATTGGTTACTACTAGATTTAAGTCGGGAGGGCTACATGAGAGGCATGTAGTGGCAACTTGGAATCTTGGGAACCATCTCAGCATTTGCTTATAGACACAAGGAAACCAAGAAAAACCTGTGTCGAGATGGCCGGTCGCAGGACCTTCCGAATACTGGCTTCTAGCCGGCAGTCCGGCATCTAAAGTAAAAAAAAAAACAACAATGTACACATGGTACAACAAATACACATAAGATGACAACACCCACACAAGACAACTACAACAATACACACGACCAACCAACAACAATTACACATAAGACCACTTAAAACTAGCAACAATACACATGGAACAAATTAGAATTTTACAACATGTACATGATTCGGCATTGAATGTGATCTACTTGTTGTTATTCCTTTATTCTCAAAAATTGTCCTAAAAAAGTCTTGAATTGACAGTGCTGCCTCAATCGGAGGCCAAGGGAATATAATATGTTTCGGGTAATTTCCTTGCCCTCCGTTTGAAGCAGTACTGCAGATCTCATCTTCTTTTTTTTATTTAACGTGTTGGGAAGCTTTTGTTCTTTATTTGCCAGTTAATTTTATGTTCTGTTGAGCTCCGAAAGTAATTACGCACCATCAGGCGTTACTTAATTGCAACGTTTAAAGTTTTTTTAACTTAAGAAGCTGTAATGTTTTTTTGAATAGATATTCTATTGCAATATACCTGCAAATTATTCGCACAATTATAACTATCATTGCAAAGTCTGAGCACGTTTGTTTGAGGCTATCATGGAGGAGACTGCAAAAAGACTGCGGTCATTTGGATTATGACACCGTCTAATTTGATAATAAGTAGTTGTCACTGCTGCTGTGGAAATTTGTGCTTCCAGCGTTAGGTTTCCGCAGTATGAATAACAAGCTCTTCTGAAACAGCTCCACACTATGACACATTTCAAAAGACAGATATATTCATACTTTCTTTAGTTTCAGTACGAAAAATTCCACATGGGTTTTATATATGTATCCCACTATGTTCATAAATTTGTATATCTGTAGGTACGTACCTACTAGTAAGTACCTATTTGGAGCAGAGTCCTTAAAATGGCTGGTGGTCTCAAATGGGTCATGAAGCTGGTCATTAATCCCTACCGTCAGCCAGATTATTCCAATACCCTATTGCTTTAAACCTATTTTAGTACTATGCTAGCTTCTGAGCCTCAGCCTGAGAAGTGCTCTCTTGCTTTTATTTCACGGAGTGAATTTTCTATAAATATTTCACCTGTCCCTTAATATTATTATATTATGGCGACGCGAACAAATTACAAAATTCCTCTCTCCGTGTCTTTTCGATTCCATATTACTACTCCTCTGCTAAGTCCAAATATTTTCCTCAGCTCCGTCTTTCCAAATAACTTTATTCATCCTAATATATGCGTTTATGATGATGGTGCGTCACGGCTATTGCTTGGACATAGCCTATCGCCCATTATTTTATTCAAACAAAATGTTCGAAACCGAATTTTTCTCCCGTTATTAGATATAAATATATCTAATCAGCTGGGCCTCTTAGGAAACGCTCGTCTCAGTTGCAGGAACAGTAACTGAGGCTAGTCTAACTTATTAAAAGTTACAAACCTAAAGGCCTATAATTCTTGACGGAAAAAAATTGGGTTTGCGAAAGGTTGTTTAAAAAATTATGCACCCTGGACAAGGTCCAACATAATTTATGTTTGTTCTTATCCTCTGCCGTTTCCCTAACGTAAAATGTAATTTCACATTCACATAAACGGCGCAGTCCGTTACCGTACAATATATTTACAGACAACATTATTCATCCATAATTTACAGTGTTTTTTGAACCTTTGTAATTTCAGAACGTAGAAATAAAGTTTGAAAATCATAGTGGGGAAAATATAAAGCGGCTAATAATTAATATGTGAGTGCTGCAAGGCTTCGACAATTATTGTATTAGTGTAATCAATACAAGGCACTATCTGCTGCTTGCAGGCTACACTAAATTTTATGTATTACATCCACTGGAGACTTTAGTAGCAGCAGTGAACACAAAACCCACACAGGATGCAGTTTGTATCATAATTCGAAGCTTTCGAAATAGATGATACAATTTAGACGTGAAAGAAAAACAACATATTTTAATTATGTTTTTCTCGATTTCGGGCAACTAAGAAACGGTAAATGCCTGAATGACAAAAAAACAAACACAAAAATAAAACCCTATCGATTTAACACTATTAAGACTGACGCTGATCTAAATGACACGCAGAAATTCAGTTCCTACCTCACAGAGAATGAATTCCGCTAAGATAATCAAGACAGTTTAATTACTTCTGCTCGGGGAAATACGGGCAATTGTTGTTGATTGCGACAAGCACATTCAACATTCACACACACACACATACACTCTGTGGGTAAAATGCAGAGTTTCTTAACGATATCACAGCTGGTACATATATTTACCACTGGACTTCAAAATTTTATGCGCGTTGACATATGTCGCTTAAGCACTGCAGCTGTTGATATAATTTACATGCATCTTATGGTCGTTGTTTGTTATTTGTTTTGGCCCTTTTCTTGCCTTGACGTCATGAACTGAAAACTCTTTCTTCACTCTGCGTGTGTGTGTGTGTGTGTAAGAGAGAAAGCCTTTTGTTACATGGCATGTAACTGAAGAAGACAGAAGAGTCCTGTATGCCTGTACGTACTCGCATTTGATGGTCGGTCGGTGAGACCACCCAAGAAGTCTCAGCATCTGCTACTCTCTCTTCTTGCTAGCGAAAATTTGCAACTGCACCTCACTTCCTGCGAACTGTTATTAGGTTATTCATCACATTCTTTATCATTCGGCATGAGAGCCACATGACTCTATCCTCTGCCAATATCCGTAAACTTGCAAACTGCCTTTCTTTTATTTCGTCTGATTGTGAGGAACCTTTGAATGTTTGATAAATTGAGAAATAATAATTTTATCAACAAACGGAGATTTTAACGGTTAATTGGTCTTATGTTACAGGACACACATTTGGAGACTTGGAGCAACACACCGATACAGCGAAGATCCAGCACTGGTGAGTACCATGATACATGCAACTTCCGTCGCTGAAGATCCAGCCCGGGTGAGTGCCAGTTTATATGACGCTTCCGCTGCTTTCCTCAACTGCACATAAAATGTATTCAGGTGCACCAATTTTCTAGCAACAGATGTGTTCAATTTTACATAAATATATTGTTAAAACAATTTTTAATATAGTAAATTATTGGCGAATCGAAATGCTTTTAAATTCTGATAACCCTACATGACTTGTGCAGCTAACAACGCCCTGTTAAATGGACACGAATCTCTCATATTAATCACCGAAGAGAAGGGAAGAGGCGCTCTGAACTAACCACCCTCTCTTTCGAGTTCTTTCGAAGTATGGTTTCGCAGTCGAAGTTTCCCTTCATTGCTCCTTTCTACCATACCGGCCCTGTGCTACAAGGCTGCCTTCCTCTCACAGGCCGTCTAGTTATTCTGGCGTATAATTAAATTTCCCTTCTCATACTGTCAACCACAATTATGAAAACCAGACGTCTTGATTTATTCCTTCAATAACATAACCTAAGATCTAAGGTATGATGTTAATGTCAAAATATAGTTTTTATTTGTTTGAAATCTTGTGAATTCAAAGGCACATAAGGGACAAAGAAAACACATATAGAATGTTAATCAAAACCTATGGAGCCAAGACGCCATTTAGAACACGTACACGTAGATGTGATGATAATATTAAAAGAATCTGAAAGAACAAGCGTGTGCTTTTTACGGTTTAATTATCAAAGAAATTATCTGAGTACTATTTGTTTGATGAAAGTAAATGAGGCTAGAATGATATATGGAGGTTCGCAGTGACCGTCAGATACTGCCATCTTTTAACAGGGAATGCTAACAGAATTTAAAAGGTTTGTGTGTAACGTGCTATTTACATACGGATACTCTGCTGACTTACATTAAATCAGTCGGACATATCCTCGTAAATTGACGTCGTTTTCATTTTTGCAGTTACTGCTTTACAATCAATCATTCAAACAAACAACCTGTGTGTGCACATTTATAATCTACCTACATACCAAATCTTACGTGGGTACTGGTAGGTTTCATTTGTTATTGCCATCAAACCGACAGCTCAAGACAATCTTTGCCGGCTGCCATGTGCTTATTTCGTATTAAACCGACCACATATCATTTTGGGATACTAAGATACGCTTAAATTGTACCCCTTAAGTTAGAACACCTTCAAGGTTTCCTTAAAAGTATGGGAAAATGTCCAGGACGACTTTTAAGCAGTCTCAAATGAGGTAACATTTATACCAAGATTTGTTAGTTTCGGTCAGGTGGTTTGAAATGTTAAATGTACACGCACTCTCACTCACACACTCACACAGACAGGATGGCCATCTGACAAACGCGATCTACTTTCTTTTCCCATTAAGGACAAAAAAACAAATAAGAATGTTTAAAAATATCCCACACATACCGAAACGTGGGGGAGAGGGGAATTAAGAGTGGTTGTTTTGCATTTTTCTCGTGCAGTGAAGCAAAAAAATTTACAAACTTGAAATAATTAAAAGTATAGCCCAGGCCCAAACACACACACACACACACACATCACCAATCAGGAATGCTGAAGAGAGTGACCGCTATGTTTATTGCTGTGTATGGTGCAGTGTGCCGAGACCACCCAGGCTGAACGCAGGTCTATATTTGTAGACTCGTAACGCTTACCTTTGCAACTCTCTCACTCTCTGCAATTTGCTTATATTTTTATGTGCGTATTTATTTGTAATTTATTCAAGTACACTGTAAGTAACTCGAATTAGCTATGTAGCTTCGAATTAGCTATGTAGCTTATGCTTATTGGACCGTGCATCATTGTAATAGTTGAAGAATAATATACCAACATGATGTCACTACTTTATTTAACTTCTTATGTACTCAACATGTTTCGGACATTAATATATCCATCATCAGGAGCTTGCGACTGTGCTGTTGAATTAACACATCGGTCGTTTTGTTCTCGGTTTGTTGTGTGTTGGAGATTTGATGTGGTTGGGTTTGAGTAGTGTCCGTGTTGCAGGCTGAAGCCATCTCCAACACACAACAAACCGAGAACAAAACGACCGATGTGGTAATTCAACAGCACAGTCGCAAGCTCCTGATGATGGATATATTAATGTCCGAAACATGTTGAGTACATAAGAAGTTAAATAAAATAGTGACATCAAGTTGGTATTTTTATTCTTCAACTATTACAAAGTTGCACGCTCCAATAAGCATAAGCTACGTAGCTAATTCGAAGCTACATAGCTAATTCGACGCTGCATCACGGACACTACTCAAAATAACTGGCCTTCTGACTCAGGATTTTCATGATTTGTGCCCAGTTCTCGAAATAATTACAGCAGATACGTGCAAGGAAAGATTAGATTTCCTCCCGACGACATAAAATAGTTCGGCAGAGTAGAAATATCAATTAAATGTAAGGGTGAAGTATCTATTTCTTATACTGCAGATAGGTTAAATCATGTGTGGGACATTTTCGTTTAACTTATTAAACACAGACACTTACACAAATTGCTCAATCGTACAATATCATTCTCGTAATCATATTAAAATAGCATGCACATAATTTATATTCACCTGAACAGATTTTTCTATTGTGACTGTATTAATGTATGTATAATTTACTGTCAGTATATCACTGATTGAAGGTATAATTTAGAACACACAAATTATGGACTTAAACCCAACATGCAATACGGAAGGAACGGAGAATGGAGAACGTGAAAAAGAGAGAGAACGAAGTACAGCTTAGGGCGGAAACCTTGTTTAGATTATGCATGTTTTACGAATCGCTGAAATTACAGGCAAAGCTAGAAGCTCAAATTAATACCATACCGCACTGTGGTTTGCATCTCAGTGACTGTTATTTGTTTATCGGCGTAGGTATGTGTTGTATTGCAACAAATCTTGGGGTCAACACATGCGTTGAAAAAGAATGTACGATGATATAGATATAGCTGTGCTGTCCTTTACAATAGCACGTGTTTGTTAGAGTGACTAGAAAAATATTGTTTTAGTCGTAGGCCTAAATGCAAATAAAACGAAGTACGTGCGTGTTTCATTGAGAGAACGGAGAAAAATGACAACGAAAAGATTTATTCTTCGAACATGTGTCGAATTTTAAGCATATGGAAATAAAAATATAATAAAAAATTGTTTATTCTTGAATAAAGCAAATAAATAATACATAATTAGGTCAGAAACGTAGACTTCTTGATTTCTGTCTAAGAACGCATATATTAAAATATATGTATTTATAATTATGCTTATGGTTTTATGGCAGTTAAATTTGATTCATCACACAAAAAATTCATTGCGTGCGTGTAGGGAGGAGACATTACGGAGAAATCTTGCACTTACATTGAAAGAACTTGCAGGCCTAAGAAAATAGCATAACCAGGAAAATCAGACGCTGTAGGCTTCAGAATTATCAACTGGGTGATTAAATGAAAGAGGCCAAGACGGTAAGGACAAATTTTAAGTTGCATTTTACTTAATACGCGAAGACAAACCTTTTGCCTGGTGGTGAGAAATTGTGGCCTAAAAGAAAAAGCACGCAATTTATCAGCGCGAATGGGAGGGTAACATGAATATTAGTGATGAATACAGAAGGTGTTATGTTCAGGGTTAGAAGTGTGCTGGTGGGATGTTGTGAATAAGGTAATGAACGTTTCGAGTTTGTTGTTCTACACAGGGAGAATAAGGCCTAGTGGCATATTGCTGCCTTACGTAAATCTGTTTTCAAATCCGTAATGTAACTTGTGGTAACATGGAGACAGTGCAGATCTCAGTGTCTGCGAACACAACGGAAAGGTGGGGGCAAAAAAAAGTCATGTTGCAGTGGTTCGGTATGAAATGGAACACAGGAGAGAAAATGTAAATGAAATGAAGTACTGTCATCATCACCACCATCCGTCATGAGTTAGACTTTGACAGACCTGTTTCGGCCTAAATTAGGTATTGTAAGAAAGAGAAATGTTGGACGCAAATAAGCCAATTGTGGGTCATTACGTGGAATTTATTTAGTATCTAGACCAGGGCTGTCGAATCTATGGTGCGCGTGCTCAAAATGGCACGCGGCATTCACTGCTACCGCAGTTGGTTATCATTTCTTTTGCCCCAGCAGCTTCTCTATATTGTGAAGAATATATATGTGTATATATATACACATATCTGACTGAACACTGTATATGAACTACGATGCTACCAAATAATGCTGCGAGTGAAACATTTTTACACAAATCGACAGCGGTACAAAATGTTGACTGGATATTCGTCCTTTGGACTCTGACTTGGTGGTAAACAGACGAATACGTCACACTGGACAGAAAGTGTTCTGATCTTTTCAAAATGAATGTAATAGCAGCCCCATTTACTCCGACATTTTCTTCCTCGTCTTATTTCTCGAGAAAGAAATTTATTTGAAATATAATAATCATATTATTCATTAAATATAATATGAATTAATAGTTTTAATCATGCAATAATTAATAGTAATTGCGGAACACCCCAATACCTTATTTTGTTCTTCAAAATTTCCATGGACACTCGAAATAATTCTTTCGGAATTTACAGAAAATTTGGGTACGGCTCCCAAAAAGGTTCGCCAGTCCTGATCTAGACAAAATCTCCAGCTGTGTAATAAGAGTGGATCGAGTCAGCATGTCAAGGAAAAAGAAGTGGAAATTTCAACTTACAAACAGAGTTTTCTGTTCGTAAGGGAAGTGTATCCGAAATTAACCTTTAGATGCCTAACGTCAACTATAGTTGACGTACCGCACCGCTAACCTCCAAAGTTGCATTTCATATATTTATTCAACAAATATAGGTACCGAATATTTTAAACATGGTACATACTCTCCGTTTTTTTCTCTTCAAAATGCAGTTTGTTTCATAATTCTAACGTATTTTATTCCTGTATTATTCACATTTTATACACAGGATGTGCTAAAATTAAAAAAAATGATTCCGGCGCCAAAAGGTTAAGATGGTAGAATTTGTTGTTGGTAGAATATCTTACGTAGAAATAAGAGGTCGCTGGTGTGATATTATTGCTGCGAATGCGCATGCTCCGACAGCGAGGTTACGCAGGCCTATTTCTATGAGGAATTACAACATGTACTTGTTCAGTTAGCTCAGTACCACATGGATATTCTGTCGGGAGACTCCACCGCTAAACCACTGGCAGAAATTTTTAAACCGACGAGTGGGAACGAGAGTTTTTATGATACAATAAAGATAATCGTTTTAGGGTAGCAAACGTTGCCGCATAAAAATCTACTTGCAAAGAGCACATTGTTCTTAGATAGCAATATTCATAAATATACTTTAGTTTCTCCTTCTGAAGGCTCATAACAGATTTATGGAGCTCAGGCATATCTGATGTGTTTTCTTTCAGTGGAGCTGACTGTTGTATTAATTAGTGTACGGTAGTTGAAAGGGTTAGACACACACATGCATGTAAACAAACGAGAGACGCCGAATTTGGACATGCGGATATTGATATCATGAAGGTAAAACATGTGGATGTTACAGCAAAAGTCCGGAAATTTTGACGTTTTGCTGACCGTGCATCTCAGTATAATCTTAAAAATTAACCAACTTGATGCACAAATTCTTGTTTTATAATAAGTTTATTATATATATATATATATAATGTATGAAAACGGGGAATGGAAAAGTCGGACGAATCGAGAACTAGAAGATATAAGGAAAGGAGAAAATATAGTAAAATGGATAAAAGGGCAAAGGATAAGCTGGTTAGGTCACCTAGAGAGAATGGAGGAGGATAGGATGCCCAAAAAGATCTTCACTCAAGAACGGGAAGGAACGAGAAGGGGAAGACCTAGGAAAAAGACGGAAAGAGGAAGTAGAAAGAGATCTTCAAGTGCTGGGAGTGAGAAGATGGAGAGATTTGGTGGCAGACAAGAAAAAATGGAAGGACATTTTTCGACAGGCCAAAGCCCACAGTGGGCTGTAGTGCCAATGGAAGAAGAAGAAGAAATATATTATATATATTTATTATATATATTATAATAAACTTATTATAAAACGAGAATTTGTGCATTAAGTTGGTTAATTACTAAGATTATAGTAAAAGTTCGGGTTAAAATCTTAAAGAGATTTTCGGCTTTGGAGAATTTAAGTGAATGAAAAAGCTATAGTCTGACAAAATATTGCAGTGAACACCAAAACCTCGGCTGAAGCGTGTACAGATCGTTACGAAAGGAAGCATCATAAATTATGTTTTGATGAAAAATGTTAAAAGCCTTCAGATCAAAGGCATGAAGCTAAACTGTAACTGTCACAGGATCCGAGTGAAATTGATGTAGACAAACAGAACAATGTAAGAAGAAAAACAGTAAACTTTTTAGGACTAACAGCAGGAAGTATTTGAAAGGTTAAATTAATGATTGTGAAACAAACATTACGAACAAGAAAATTAAGAGACTAGTTGTGTAGGAGGTATTAATAAATTTAAGAAGGATTAGCGTCCTACTAACGCAAACATCGTTCGCGGATAATTTGTGTGTCCAGTAATATTTTTAAAAACATTTGTAAAATAAGGGCTAGGAAAATATTGTACAGCACTTAAATTGTCACCAAAAAACAATTTTTAATGAGTAATTATTAATCAATCAAATCAATTAAATGTTTTTTCGGAGATCGGACACTAGTTAAGCCAGAAACTAAGACACTGCACATTCGTGTTCAAAATCAAACTCTGCCAGTTAGAAGGCAGCACAAAATATCAGTAACTGACCTACACACAAAGATTATATTTCAGGAGATTATTTTCCGCACTAAATATTTTGACATACTAGCCCTAAAATTATTTACGAAAGTTAATTTAAAAAAAACTTTGTTACGTCGATGACATGTTAAATGTAGCAATTTTTTTTCGCGAAACTCCTCTGTGAAAATTGTAATTCAAATGAGCAGAAGGAATAAGATGTTACAACTGGCTGAAAACTCGCATACCATTGCACACACGACCTATCAGTCAATAGCTTTGGTTTAGGTATATTATATTATATATATGCAAGGGTGCACAAATCCCAATGGACTAAATTTTTACTGTGGTCTCTTAATATTTGTGGGTATTCAGTACGGAAATCATTTGTTGTTATCCTTCTGACTCCTGGAATTTTGAAGTAACTCCTAGACGTTTGGAAAATTTGTAAAATTTGTATACCCCTGTGCGTATGTACGTATTTTACCGTTACTGTGTAATTCTGCTATCTCACGAAATACTTGGGCATTCCACCCGTCATTTTGGAATGTTTAGCTGAATTATATTACGAGAAGGCGCTTCACCACTGTAAAGATTTACGTTTCAAAATAAGGAGGTGTTCCTTTGCGGGAACTGCTACAGAGCAGTTACGGCGTAAAATGATAAGCCATTGCACAGAAACAAGTGTACACCGAGGAATCCAATATAAAGCATAAAATTCATAATAATGAATAAGACATCAATAAATTATGTAAACAAGGATCGATGTATTTACATTAATATCAGTTTCTTATTGCAAGAAATTTAAATAAATCTTGTAGGGAGTGTAACAGAAAATGTATTCTATGGATTACGCAGTTAAAGTCTATAGAGAAATGGTAAGCTTTAACGCTTGAAGGCGTGTACTGCGTAGGTGTTCGGTAAAAATAACTCCTTTACACAATAACAGTAACATATATACGCCACGATTTGCTGCTGTTGTATTGTACTTGGTTGTAGACATGTCCTGTAAGTAATAATCATGTACACTAGATGTCAGCATGTGCGTTCAGTAAACTAGCTGTTTATTTTACAAGCCATTAGCCGGTACCGAATAGGCGTATCCAGAAGGCTTCGTCTGATGCCACACACGTATTCACTGCATACTAGATCCACGTGGAGCTTTCATTCATAACAAACACACACAATCACAATTCACTGGTACATGATACACAGCATAATAGTGTTTTTAGTTTCGAAACGTTGATGGCGTTGAGATCGCTGTGGCAACGTCAGTAACTGTATGAATGGGGAGAAATAACAAGCCACACCTCCGGACGGGGTCGACCCCCGGTAGAAACAGAGAGAGAAAGAGTTGAAGCAGACCACACAAGTCGTGGACATTCAAACATAATGCAGCATCAAGACACACATACATGGCTCCTGTCTTAAGCAGGCTATCCTGGCTGGTATTTTTTGTTTTATACACTCATTCACACCTAGCCCATGCTGCAATTGTTCCTCAAGTCAGGCCACTACCACTTCACTTTCTTTAAAGTCTATTATGCATTAACCCTTATCCTGCTAACGTGGAGAATATGGTGAGATCCTAATAATGGCAGCAATTGGCAGATGGGATTTAATTCGGCGTTTAAATGGTTAATTATTCCATTATTCGGCTCTATGCCGCTAACCTTATTTGTTGAAAACGTTGTGAAATGAATCGTAACTTCATAACAAATAAACAAATTATGTATATACGTTTGTGTACAATACATGGCGTACGTAATACCTTGTGTTGTACTGAGCTAATTGATACCTAAAAAACTTGGAAGATTAACCTTTAAATTCCAGCGGTAACTAAACACACCACATTAGGAAATTCTGCGTTTTACCACCCAGTGTATATACGTAGAAATTTCTCTAAACAACGTTAACCGGTTGGTCTTTGTAATGAATAAAGGTTGTGTTTATTGTGAAGTATGAGCTGAATTTTTGTACAAAAAAATTTAGTTTTCCACATTTTGGTTGAGGATTCAGGTCTCTTGGTTTGTTTCGCCGAGTAGCAGAGTTATTTTTTTCCGGAATTTTGAAGAAATTTACCGCCCTAAAGAAAAACGTCCGACTTCTCATACTGTTTATATAGGACTAGGTCTGACATGGCGGTCGATTAATTGTATATCGGACATAATCCCAAAATCGTAGTTCGTGCTATTACAAAACACACACGCAACAGTCTTCTTTCTGTGGAAGGCTACTGATCCTTTTTTCCAAAAATTTCTATATATTTAAAGTTTTATTTTAAGAACGAATAACGAACAAACTAAAAATAGTGAATGATTTCAAAAATTTCACATTGCTCTCTTACACTTACGTATAGATATTGCATACTATTCTGCAGTGATATGATTATATGTTTGCAGTATGTTGGTAACCCTAGTATTTACAATTTGAACATAGCAGCAAAAAACGCCATTGAACTGTACGCTTGAACTGTTAAGTTCCTCGCACATGTATTATATAATGATACACTTTTCATTTCTTTTTTTTTTTTTTTGCGATTTTTTAAATAAAGACCAGGATGTACTTTATTTCACTTTGACACTCGTATCGAGTTCTTAGCACGCGTGACCAAACAATAGTACTGCCTGGTAGACATCATACTTACATATGCATCTGTTAATAGTACAGTTCGTATGAAAATTCAATTAAATATGCAAATAAATGACGTCTAATTAAATGTTTTATTTAATTAGGAACTTTTGTTCGCCTGAAATTACAGTCAGCATGGGCACAATTCTTTCTTGTAAATGCTAGATACCGAACCCGTAACTGTAAATTTGAATAGCTGCTGTCGTGAGGGGCAATATGATGAAAAATTGTTATTCCGAAGGAGCAATTGTGTGTGGAAAAGAGAAGGGAAAATTGTTCCTGAACTGGAAGCACACAATAAAGACGTGTAAGAGTGCGCAGGTGTATATCTACACATTGGCGACCCCAGGCCTCGATGGACGCAAGTGTTTTGTTCCACGATCCGGTCGTTCTAAGTGCGGGGAAGAGCTGCCGGTACCCATCGTATAGGAGTCGATATGGACACCACGGTCAAAGGAAACCATCCCTTACCGGCAGTGGGGATTAGTAACGGATTTATCGCTCATCAAGGACGTAGCTCTATAAACTTGAAACTTATGCAGTTTTTGAATTCTGACAACTGGACAATTCACCGAGGAATCATTAATAAAGTGACTTTGTAGACTGACAACAGTTAAATCACTGAAATAATTGTGGCAGTTACATTTAACCCTTTACCTGCTAACGTGGAGAATATAGTGAGCTCCGAATAACGCTAGCAAAGGACAGATGGGATTTAACTCGGCGTTTAAAGGGTTAAACAACCCCCCCCCCCGCCTTGTAGGTGACAAAACTAGAAGGATTGTGTAAGGCATATGGATGGTAGGTATCAGTATACAAATAGAAGAATATAAGCCTACGTGTCGATTCTTACGTTGACTCAGCTGTAATCCCAGGAAATATGGGAGGTGCGTTTTATACGAACTTCATTAAACAGAGTCTTTGAGAACTTTGTCAAGATATTAGCTGCTAGTTATGGACTACAACAGGTTCATGTCCGCTCCTTGACCCTATTCTGAGCCACACCCTTTAAATTCACGCCCTTAAAACATATTTATTTCAATTCTTTGTTTTTAACCTCCCATATTCTCATATGATTTATACACGGTGTTAGTACTTCAGATTTTCCTATTACAATTTTTTATTCGCCTATATTTCTCATATGTTATGCAAGGTTGTCCTTCTTCATCTTCCCACAAATAAACACTGTAAAAATATTTTGTGAAGAATGCTAATTTAGAGCTCAACGTTACATAATTTATTTACTTCTTCCTTTCGTAAATCCTTCTAACTTACAGGCAAAGCAAATTGCACCATGAGCAGACAGAACCTACTTGAAAAGAGATGCAACTAGAATCCTTTACAGTTTTATACACTCTGTTGTTTGAGCGTGGAATTTGTTTTTCAGGAGACATAAGTAACCGTTTAAGTTTCATTTACAAATAAATTACATTCATTAAAAACCAGAAAATTTCGTTCAAGAAAATGTATGGTTTATTGTGGGTGATGTGTGGCAACATTGGAAACTCATCCTGGAAGGAGACGCTTGTACAGCGGGGCTTTAATTTCGCGTATGTCTAATATTAGAATGCTGCATAATCTGAATTATTCTGTACTCATTTCTCTCTGGAGTTACATTCCTATTTAAATGCCTGTTAGTTAATTTCACGTTTATTATAGGCGTTCCGCTTCTTCTTCAGTCACGAACACAGATCACTGAGACCCAAGACGTCCAATTTTTGGAGTTCTTAAATCTCTTTAGGGTTATTTGGGAGGGCTTCATGAAAGGGAGATTTGAGCAGCTTCTACCCATATCGAACAAACAAACGCTGATACGTACCTTTTCCTCGATACCGATTTTACACACATGGAAGGCAGCATACGTCTTGAAAGGTGCCGCCCATGTGAGACACTATAGTATAACTTGTGCAAACTTAACAACGTTTCTACATGAAAAAATTATAAAATCCACAGTCTCCATTTAAGACAGTCATATTGCTGCTTCTGCAAGAAGATCTGATCCAGCTAACTCATTGCATGGATTGGTCGTTGAGAAGCTGACATGCGATGAGCTGATACAGTTCCCAGTCTTATACATAACCAGTGTTCACACGGGCCCACCAGTAGTGTATGTCCTGCAGCGGATAAATCGGTCTCTTAATACTATATTTTAGAGGCATTTTAATATTATCCTTATTATTGCACCGTGCATTTCGCAGAATCACTTTAATTATCAACCAACAAATACACTTACATAAAATTTCACATTAAAATACTTAAAATCGCTCCGACATGTTTCGATCCTTAAATCATCTTCAGGGAGCTACATTTTTCCCTGCTAAAGTCATTTTAAAAACATTCACAATTTAATTATGTTAACAGGGTGTTGTGGCAGCATGTCATGTTGTACTCCTACACAACATGACATGCTGCCACAACACCCTGTTAACATAATTAAATTGTGAATGTTTTTAAAATGACTTTAGCAAGGAACAGCGTAGCTCCCTGAAAATGATTTTAGGATCGAAACATGTCGGACCGATTTTAAGTGTTTTAATGTGAAATTTTACGTAAGTGCATTTGTTGGTTGATAATTAAAGTGATCATAATATTATGTTTCCATACGAACGTTCGTCTCCCAAGTACTGTGTTCTCTTAATGATGTCTATTCCCGATGTTAAAATACATAGATCTGTAGTCTACCTCCGCTCCCCCATAAAGTTTCATGGTACAGTGCTTAATTAGGTATAGGAGCAACTTCAATTTAATACATTCTAACTCACTTTCGGTACTTTATCACACAGTCTGAGTGTCGTTTCTAGACTTTAACATGCAGCTTCGCTAATTGTTTTGTTGTGAACGTATAATTGCGTATCATTAAGTAATAAAACACACAAAAACCAGGTAATTACCTTTAAATTACATGAGTGCCACGAATTCTTCGCTGAATAATTAGTTACAAAAAGTATAGCTAGAGGGAGCAAGCTTTAACTAAATGGGTACGTTGTCTTTGTTTGCCTGCAGATCTAAATTGTTTCTCTGAAGTTACGTAATTGAGGAAACAAGAAATACAACTGTAATTGAGTAATAAACAAAAGTGTCTTATTCTTAGTATCACGAGCTCTTTGTGAAGACGATGCAAGATCCGCGCTGCAGGAAAGTTGTAATGTATGCTACTCTGTGTAGAGCAGTATGATTGACTACTTTGTCCCTCTCACTATTCACTGCACGGCCTACTTGCGATAAAGTGCAGGAGGAATGTGTATTTAATTTTTATATAAGGATTTAGACGTTTTAAAAATAACATGGAATTTAATTTGAATCTCCGCAGACAAACGAAACTTAGTGCTTCACACTGCTTGTAAAAACTGTAATTCGTATAATACGACATGTTTCATTTCATTATTTTTATTAAATCCTCAGCATGCTCCATTACAGTAAGTAATACTACATGCTATTGTAATCTTACATTTCTGTTAAACAATAGTTGTAGGTATCAGTCTATAACACAACAATATATAAAAAGATGTTTAATAAAGGGTGATAGTAACTACATGTTTCGGCCCATTGGGCCATCATCAGGTTTTCATCCGAAAATATGGTGGTAGTGCTTTATAGGATT
>Ga0136643_10001760_pt1 | contig 27035 bp, 11 predicted proteins | sample TergutLab28metaG_FD_96883 | JGI IMG/M metagenome (GOLD analysis project Ga0136643, IMG submission 96883) | Labiotermes labralis P1 segment gut microbial communities from Petit-Saut dam, French Guiana - Lab288 P1 (version 3) (version 3) | ecosystem: Host-associated > Arthropoda: Insects >... | reverse complement strand
TACAATAGATTCAACACTGAAACTAACGATATAAGCACCATGAATAGTAACAACAGAATAGCTGCAACACTGTATTCCCTAGGGACATAGTTTGTCTCAGGAATATAAGTATAAATACCCAGCATAAAGGAGATGATGATGATGATGATAATAAAAACAAATAGCAGATTGAAGAAAACTCTGGCTGGATGGGCAAGACCCACTGCAACTAATGTCACTTCTCATGCTCTTGGAACAAACACGATAAATAATATTTCGTCCCCTTCCCACCGGAGAACCACCACCCACAGGTTGGGAACTACTAGTTAAGAATGAGTAATGCCAGAAGTAGAGCCTATACTTTGACTTTTTCCAAGCCATTAATGAAGAAGTTGTAGGATGTATCCGCCCTGTGCCTCTGAGTTTTGACCTTCTGTGTATTGTATTAAGTTGAGTGGAAGTGGAATGTAAAGAGTCCAGCATGATTCAACACAGCATGGCACTCATTCTTTCGCGTCACGGTCATTATCTAGTTAAATGAGATTTTACTCTACAAGTGCTGTGTATTGTCACCCAAAATCGCTATGTGCAGTAAATTCTGCCTCAATTCTTTGGAACAAAGGGACAAAAAGCACACATTGCTAAAAAAAGGGGGCAGTAAAGGCTGAAACAACAAAATGTTTTTCACTAACAAGGACAGCCTTACTTAATTTGTCACAACCCTACAGCATGTGAAAGATAGTATTAACTTAAACTTATTGTACCCCATATTTTGCCACTTTTGCTGTGAAACATTTAAATATTCTTGTCGCAACGAACTTTTGGAGCTGCACAATAAAGTCGAAATAATGTGCATCTAGTTCCAAACTTTATAATGCACATCACTGACATGTTACTATAAAACACAAGTTCAAAAAGCAATTTTTTTTAAAGTAGCCTACCAACTATCTCCTTCGTTCAGAAACCCACGTCAGGAGCTAATATTTCCTCAGGTATTTACGAACTTTTCTGACCTTTATGCAAACTGAGAGTTCATTATGGTTTTCACGACAGCTCACCAAGCATCCCTTTCCTTAGCCAGGTGAATCCAATCCTTATATCTTACTTCCTTAAGACCCATTCTGATACTGTCCTCCCACACACACGAGTTTCCAAATGGTCTCTTTTATTCATGTTTCCTCACCATTATCTTGTGCGTATTTCTTCTCCCCCATTAGCGTTACAGACCCAGTCCAACTTATTTGCTTTAACTGCTCACACGCATAATATTTCGTGATCAATACAAAACATGAAGCACCCAATTATGCAGGTTTATCCAGTCGCCTGTTGCAGCCAACATTTCAAGCGAAAACATAACTCTCAGCACTCAATTCTAGAAACCCTCAACCGATATTCTTCTTTTAATGCGAAAGAACAAGTTGCACCCACTGCAGAGTAACAGACAAAATTACACATTTTCGTATTTCAATCTTTACATTCTGAGCGAAGCGGACGACTAAAGATACTGAACCGAATATTAGCAGACATTCGCTGGATTTAGTCTGCTCTTAATTGTTTCATGCACATAAGTGGCTTACTAAAAATAATAAAACTCGTACCTAACAACAGCACTTAGACGTGTATGTCCGTGTGTGTATGTGTGCGTGCGTGTTCTCGTCGGAGGGTTTGTAATTTAATTCAGGTCTTGCCCTAATACACCTTCTTGACACTCAAATATTTTATCCGAGGTACAACCCTACTTGACCGTCTAAGTATGTCCGGTATTACATTTGAATAACGTTACAAAAATGTACGGGGGCAGTTGTGCTCTAGTCATAAGTGAATAAGGCTTCTTTGGACACTATATGGCGTGTACCACCTGCAGTAACATTAAGAAATTTTGTATTTTGCAACAATCTATTTGTGTAATTTTAGTAACTGATCAACATAATGCACAAATTCTTATTTTATAATAAGTTTGTTATATTCCTGTACATGTTTCGAGCACTGTTGTGCTCACCATGAGGAGGTCAAATTCTGTTATAATGCATCTGGTATCGTTACACTCTGTAGCTGGCCGTCCGGTGCGCAGGTAGCGCAGGTAGCGCACCGGACGGCCAGCTACAGAGTGCGACGATACCAGATGCATTATAACAGAATTTGACCTCCTCATGATGAGCACAATAGTGCTCGAAACATGTAGAGGAATATAATAAACTTATTATAAAACAAGAATTTGTGTATAAAGTTGGTCAGTTACGAAGATTATACTGAGATGCATGTTCAACAAAACATCAAAATCTATTTGTGTCTTCGTGTGGTACTCACAACAACGACAACAATGATCCGTTATGCAATATTAAGGAATCGGTATTTGTAATGGAGACGGACTGTGTTCTCCGTGAGTTAGAAAGTGAATTTTTAATATAATTTATGTTAACGTAATTGAAGTCTTAGTTCTGTACGTGGAAGTGTCCCATAGATTATTATTCAATTACGGAAATAATACAAGACACATACACATTCCGAATGCAGTCCCATCTTCTCATATTCGCGCTTCATATCCACAGTACAATTCTTTACGATTTATTCGTGAAAATATTTTCCGTAGCATATTTTTGCGTCACGGATCACCTCATTTTATAAATTGCCTTTATCGCGAAATTTAGCATTAGGTTTAGGCGCGACAACAAAGCAATAGCTGAAATATTTGCAACAGCCTCATCATGTCTGTCCCTCCTTTTTGACGTCTGTCTCTGTCTATCTGCATGAAACAAATCTGGTCCCATTGTAAGGATATCTGTGAAATTTGATATGAGGAATTCTTTAATGAAAAAATTTCGACCATATTAAATTTCTTTAAAATCTTGGAAAAAAACATATTTACATGTAAACATATGTGAATTTATGACAGTATCAAGCTGTTTAAGAAATAGCTACTGTAAATACAATACCTTGCCATTTACGAGATAAGGACAGCAACATACGAGAGAACGAAAGCGAAGTTAACGGTCTAAACATAAAATTCTATATCATACTATCAACGCAAAAACAAAAGAATTTTATGACTGAATTCAGGATGCACAGAAGAGCGGTTAGTATTGTTATTTTCATGTAGTGCAGAATTACAACGGAAATGTGTAGATTCAATACACACACAGGCCTACTGCAATTTTCACCGTATTCTAGCTACAGCCAAGAAGGATCGACTGTAAATCTGATATTATGATACGAGAAAACTTGTACTGTGATTTATCTACAACATCAAACAGGACATTTAAAATATTTGAATTTTATGTGATATTCTTGAAATTACACTTGAATATAAAACCCAAGGAAAAAAAGAGTACCATTGCGCCAGACCTGTTACGTTGTACACACTTTTCTTGTCTTGCTGTATTTTCTGTGCTTCTGTCTTCCCCAAATGTAACTGACATTACCAACTGAAGTATAAATGTAACAGCCAGAAAGAAAGTAAAAACAATACATAATTCATAACAAAGATATACTTGTGATGAATTATGCATGTGTATATGTACGTTATTCCCGATCATCTCTGAAACGTACTGATTGCGACTGTGAAGGATGCGGCTATATTAATAAAACAGAACTGTTGGTTGACGTAAAGTCATGTACTGTGTTTCGGGAATGTCCTTTTATCTAATTCGGAAATAGCTTTAAATACCTGCCTCCAGAATTTATGTACATTAATATTCGGTGTAAACTATAGACCTTAAACTGAAAATCGTTTGAAAAGTTGACAAAGCCTCAAACACGCTTACAACAGTTCCAATGTGGTATAATGCACCGGCGATGCTGCCTACAGGCAGCATCGCCGGTGCATTACACCACAAGCTGTAAACACAGTCTACTGCTCCTGAGGATGGTCGTAATTATCGCCGGAAACACGTTGAGCTGATTGTAATTATCAATAAAATTTGTTGTTGTTGCATCTAGTTGGCTCTTTATATTATTGTAACTCCAAGCGTTTCCATTGCTCAGGCAGTTAGCCGGAGGCATTACACCGCACAGGTCCGGATTGATCCCAGGGCAGTTTATGTGGGATTTGTGCTGTGATGATTGACATTGGGCAGTTTTTATCAGATTACATCGGTTTCTCCCTCACTTTATCATTCCTCCAAAGCTACATACTCATACCTATCCGTTTACCGTCGGCGCTATATTATATACATCACACTACTAACCGACACCATTGCTAAGTAAGAAGTCTTTGTATTTAACACGACTCGCACTACATTGTCTTACTGAATTAAAAGCCAACGACAGAAACTACATAACAAAATTCACACAGGTTGACATAGCATAGAATAGAGTTACTTATAGTACAGAACAAACACTTGGCGTTAGCCCAGCTTTCTAGCAACTTAGAGTTAACTTACTAGGTCCTCACCATTCCCTCTTGGTTTCAGTGAACGTTGTGGACGGCGAAGTTCTTCACATTACCAAAGTCAGCCGGTTACACATGGGCGCATATCTCTGCATTGCGTCTAACGGTGTTCCCCCATCCATAAGCAAACGCGTGGTGCTTAGAGTGCAATGTAAGTATTCGCACAATATTAGTCACATTTCCATACCATACATATATTTAGTAACACTATTGTCCTTTTAGTTTTACATGCAAATTCAATTTCAAATTGGTTACTACCACAACCGCATTTCCCATTGTTAACTTTATACTTTCAAATGAGGTTTCGCTAGGTAGAACCTGAAACGAACAGCGGTAGTGTCGAATATATGCAACTAGTAGTCCGCTTGAAACTGAACTGTTCAATTAAAACTTTGCTAATTTCGTATATCACTAAACAGCTTCATTGTTTCACTCCGCAGTCCCGCCGATGCTGTCAATTCCGAACCAACTGGAGGGAGCCTACCTAGGACAGGATGTTGCCCTAGAATGCCACACTGAGGCCTATCCAACGTCCATAAACTACTGGACCACCGAGAGAGGAGACATGATCGTCTCGGGTGAGTAGTTTACAAGTTTGACATTCAGAGGGCCTTATATCGTGCTATATTCTTATAACAAAAGCCAACAAGATGCACTGTTTCTCAATTTCATTTTGATAAACAACTCTACATGTTTCGGACAGATCTACAGTCCATCATCAGGAGTCTCAAAACTTTACACACAGAAATAGTTATTTGTCATGCTGGTTATATTGACTGCCTGCGAGACAGTCAACATATCCAGTATGACAAATACCAGTTTCTCTGAATACAGTCTTAAGACTCCTGATGATGGACGGTAAGTCTTTCCGAAACATGTAGAGTTGTTTACCAAAATGAAGTTGAGAAACAGTGCAGCTTGTTGGCTTCTGTTATAAGAATAGTTTACAAGTATCTGCATAGGAGATCTCCTGCATTTCAATAGAAACATTGACACGCACACTGAAATAGAAGATTTTCACTTTGACAGGGTCCTTTCGAGTTGTGTAACGAACACGTGAGCTTAACGAAACGACGCACTACAATTCGCATTGTGCTTTCTTGTTGCTTCTAAGATATAATTGTTTGTTTCGTCAGTTCAGTACTAGTGAAATTCTGCAAAAGGGGCAACCATTAAAGTAATGCCGTCCTTATACAAGCCACTAAGTTATTCTGGGACGTCGAGGTATAGCTCCATTCGTTCTTAGCCTTCACCTAGAGTTGGCGTGTTCAGGTTCTGGACCCGGCTGATGTAGCTCTGTAAAAGGAGCTATTGCTTCCTTTGGTATTTGTTGTGTTTCTAGCAAATTACGTATAATGTATCGCATTATAAATAGGAATATTTCATGTACAGAAGCAAGAGTTTCGACTCCCGACGATGTCATTCCAATTTTTCACTGATATAATCATTCCGGCCGCACTATGTTCTTGAGGTCAATAAACCCTCTAGCAGAAATGAGTACCAGGGTTATTTCCTAGGGGTAAAGGCGGCCAGAACAATTGGCTGACAAATTTAGCACCTTCATGTGTCAAAAGTCTTGAAATGTGGGAGCCTCAGCCTCCTGGAACCCACAAGCAGTGTCCAGGCCTGTAACTTTATATTTCATGCACGACTTGTAAATTACCAATGTAATGCGAAGTATGAATAATCCTACGTATCACGAATTAGCTTTAATGTTGCGAAGTAATTTGCGCCCTTACTTGTGATTCTGCAAGCAATATTTTATTATATTTTTGGTGAGTACTGATTAATTTGAGAGACAAAATTACAAACTGCCCTATTAGTCGGTAAGTAGATTAACCGTCACTGGCAAATAAATCTACCGCACACAATTGACTGGTTATTGTGACCATTTTAACGTAGACTGACTGCAAATAAAAGTTATGTGAAAATATATTTGGAAATTATATACAAATTACATGTAGATTTGAGAAATACAGTAACAGTATTCATAGATTAATAGTATCAAAAGTAAAATAATATAAAATATACGTAATGAAAAGTATAGAAGTTTTCAGTCTAACACGATATTTATGGTATAAAAATAATTAAAAGATAATTAAATCAGCTACATGTTTCGGGTTCTTTATAAAACCATCTCCATGGCTGCAATTCAAAAGGCGTTTTTTGATATACAATTGGTAATGCCTTTAAAATACAAGACCTCGTTTACATTGGAATGTAAAATATAAACATGAGATATAAAAAATGTGAAATACAATTATGAAATAACACAAGTTAATAGACACGTGTTAAAATGGTGTTCCGTTGTGATCGGAGTGTGTTTTTGTGAGGTTTTGTAGATGTTTTGTGTTGTGGTGTTATTTATGATCCACTTTACTCCTTTAGTGGAAAGTTGTTTCTTTGTTGGTCTCCTTTCCTTTGGTGTATGTGGATTTTTATTCAATGTATTGAGTTGAAGTGTGTTTTCATTTTTCCGTAGAGGGTCGCTAGATGAAACTGTGCTACGATGTTTCAACTATACTGATAATTTTCATTTTACAATGATGTATGTGTTTTTACACTATTAATATGTTGTCGTATAATTGTTGTATTACACTCTGGACCGTGTATCATGCGCATCTTATTGATGTTCTGTTGTGTGTTTAGTATCGTCGTTTATGCAGAATGCAGACATATACAATTTTTTTTTGTATAGACTCGTGACTATCCAAAAAATGAAAATTATCTATACAGTGACAGATGGCTACACAGTTTCATCCAGCTATCCTCTACGGAAAAATGAAAATACATTTCTACTCACTACATTGAATAATAGTCAACATAGACCAAAGGAAAGGAGCCTCACGTAACAAAAACTTTGCACTAAGGACTGAAGTGAATCATAAATAACATCACAACAGACAACTTCTACAAAACTGCACAAAAACACGCTCCGATCGCAATGGAACACTGCTTTAACATGTATCTATTAACTTAACGTCATTTCATAATTGTATTTCACACTTTATATCTCATTTTTATATTTCATGGTCTAATGTAAACGAGATCTCGTATTTTAAAGACATTGCCAATTGTATATGAAAAAAAAACGCCGTTTGAACTGGAACATGAAGTTGGCTTTATAAAGAAACCGGAACATGTCGCTGATTTAATTAACTTTAAATCCTTTTATATAATGAAGGTTGTGTTCGACAGAAAACTTGTATACACTTTATTAATTAATGATAATCCAACGGGATACCTCACCTGAAAATCATAAATGTGCGTAACTGCACCATCTAAAACCGTGCTTTAATCTAAATGCTTAAAATCACTGTTGGCACTTTATGTAACACCAGGCTTCTCTACGTTTCACAGACAAAATTCTATTTCTGTGTTTTGTGTGCTTTGTAGACGAAGCAACAATTTCTTCCCTACACAACAACATATTGATGTTTTGATGTGTTTGTTTACTGCGCGATAGAAGCCGAATATTTATACATATTTCAGGCGAACCTCAGTTTGAACCGGTTAGTGTTGTGGTCCTTGGGAGTACTCTTTAACACAGTATAGAAGTTTTGGGATCAAGCTTTTCTCTCTTCAAGAGCAAAGATTCCCAAATATTATGACTTGTACAACACTTGAAGATCTGAATGATAGGTTGTCCCGAAACGTCTGCAACTAACTGCCGGTCTTTTCTGTGTAACATTCCAGAAGAGCGAAGACCTCATATACACCACAGAGAAAGCTTGAAATCACACAAGGCTCGGGATCCATAAGAGGGACATAATCACAACATTTACGACACTGGATTTGTTTTCGACGCCAGGAAAAATTATTAGACAATACGTACTCAGTTGAGCTTATCCCTTATATATTGCTGTTCTCAAACACCGGACCTAAGGAATTGCCTAAAACTGAAGTTAAACCTTTTCCGTACTGGTCGTATAATTGAGATTTAGAGCTACTGCTAGAATTTTGAATTTGGTACATAATACAGAGTTTCAGAAATATAAAAAGTGAATATGATATTTTCGAAAAGCACGATAATTGTAGCAATTCCAAAATCCTACCAAACACAAGCTTTTCACATCTTTTCCAACAATGAAAAACAGGTAACCTGACTCTGCAGCCTGGAAACTCTGATCATTACGACATTGGTTCCCTAGTTTTTTCGTTCACATTTGCTTTGTGTCGCGAACAGGGGGCGAGTGTGGCAGGGAGACTACAGACACTAGGTTGGAAAGTATGGAAACATGAAAGTGTGTCCCGCTTTCGATTTAATATATTAGAATTTGTCTGAAGAGATCCGGGAACAGTAATCAGCTTACTCGAATAAGATGAATTGTAGGTCTAATAAGCTCTCGCCAATCCGTATTATTCACAGGAATATTGCAGCACAGTTCCGTAGCTCTATTGCATTCATCCTTCTGGAAGTTCAGTTATTTTACTTGGATGATGGATCGATGCGTACCAAAACCGATACCCTCAAAACCCTGTGGAAATACCCCAGTTCCTTTTCAACGCTGACCTCACCCTAAAATTTAAGTCATTTGTTTCCGTTCTAAACGCAAATTACATCGGCTTTGGTGCAGTAAATGATTCTTTGAATGAGAAAGTCGAATCCGTGAAACGATATAACTGTATGGCCGCAAATTTACACGTAAATGAAACAGCCTTATCCAATATCTCTAATTGCTCCAAATCTTTCTTTCTTTTTCCGACCTCTCTCTACCTACTAACCGTAGGAGTAGAGGGTTATGGTTGCACTTGGCCACACTCAATTATATGCAAACACACAGACAATGACACACACATACACACACACAAACACACACGCACACAATGACGCATACACATATATGCACAAACATTCACAACCGGTAGGGCCACTCTGGTTGAAAGATCGGAGCTCACAGGGACCTCAAACCGTCAGCACACAACATTCACAAGAGACAGACATCCATGTCACTGGCGAGATTCGAACGCGCAATCCCAGAAAGCCATCTGCCGCAGAATCACGCCTTACATCGCGCGACCACCGGCATCGGATAATTGCTCAAAAATTAAAATGTTGAATAAAAATTTGTACCTTACCGCGCTAAATATCTTCAGGTCCATAGACACAGCTCACACACAATGTGCTATTGACTAACTACAAAAATTCGTTGACATTCTTGTTCTACAGTTTCACAAATCTTTCACTCTCCTGATTGGTAATTTGTAATTAATACACCGAAAATTAATTTTATTGAAGGTAGATAATTCAGTGTTATTACTTCAGTAATGATAGCAACAGGAATTTGAATTTTTTGCCGAAAAAAATGACCAGGAACATAACCTTATTCCAGCAACTTGTATTTACACCATGGAAGAGCTTGCATTTTCTCTGTGCGAAGGAACAGGTACCTTTAGTGCGATAAACCAAGCATCTCTGCAAAGTATGAAAAATTCGCTCCCGTCCGTATCTACTCTTCTTCATTATAACTCCGGGTACAAATGTACAGATGAGATTGCTTTGGAATGAGAAATGGAAAGTTGCAAAAATGTACTCTGTAATGTTTCCAGTTACGTCGGAAAAGCGTCGAACACCATCTTTTAATTTCCTGCACATTTCAACTGCACTGAGCTGACAGTTTCGTTCTTCACAGCAGTTATGATATGGTTCAGGATTGAAGTGGGAAATGAAACTTACGTACATAAATTTGTAAAATCATTTGGTGTTAAATGGTAATTACAATTTTAATCTGTGAATAAGAAGAAAGAACTGACATGTTCTAGTCTGGCCCTCAGCCTCATTACCTTAACTGATATTACAATGAAATTATTATTATTATTATTATTATTATTATTATTGCAATATAAACGTTTCCATATAACAGGCTACGAAAGCCCAGAGGAAGAATAGAGACATTTCTCTTGCCTTAACCTTGGCTCTTGATGAGGGTGGATGGTCAACGCCGCCCACTGGCCGCCTTACTCCCTGGGAAAGAGAACCGGTACCCATTGTACAGAAGGCTGGGTGGGTTCCAGGTCCGGCGTTGTTATTATTATTAGTATTAGTATTATCAAATTACTGACATACCTCGACTATTGAAGGGCGTCCACCAGTGGGAATAATATAACGTACGTTGGTACACGAGAAGTGTCACTTCACAAAATTAAAAGGAATTTTACCTTCCGGAAGAAGGAGTATAACCAGAAGGAACATCTGTAATCATTTTACGACATATAAATTTAACGAAGCAAGGTTATTATTGGGTATTCATATAAACAGATTCAGATCCCACCTTAAGGGCTTATTAACAGTCTTGTTCAAATGTTTCAGACGGATTTTCTTCTATTAACCTTCTTCAAGTAAACGTCAATATTACATTAACCTATCAAACCTCCTTTCCAGTATAGCACGTCACTTCAAATATCAGTACACGATATGAAGCCGTCGAATATGCTTGAGCGAATAATGAAAAACGGATAGTGTGGGATTGTATCTGAGTGTGGTGTTTTATTTGCAACCTGTTTCGACTTCTGAGAATTCCAGTATATAAACAACCCAGCGCTTTTATTCTGGGTTTCCACGGCGGTCGCTCGCAGTACGAATATGAATTAGTTCCTGCATCAAACGAATGAATATATATATATATATATATATATATATATATATATATATATATTATTCAGTACCGTTTGAGAAAAATCATTAAATAGAGAATCCAGATCATATTCAATAGTAAAATGATAATAGGAATATCCACAAACGTATTTAGACTAGGGTGTAGAGAAAGACGTCTCTTTTATTGTTATTATTGTTATGTCTGTGTATTCATATTGTATGTTTATGTATCTCATCTTGCCAGCTGGCACTCTTCGTCTACCCTGACTGAGGTTTTTCCGTGTTTTTCCTCAGTTGTAAGGCAAATGTCAGGGTAAAACCTGCCAAGATGGGGAACGGTCCGCATTTTTCCAAATTTTTGTGTTGTTCTATGTATTGTTTGTTTTGTGTCGTTCTGTGTATTGTTCATGTGTAAATGTGTACTGTACTACTGCCACCGGGTGGCTACACAATTGCAGTCAACAAATACACGTATATCATAATTTCGACTCGAAAAGAGACTTTAATGGCAACACAATAAGATGTATGATGTCTACCACCACAAATATGAAAATAAGATCCAATACGACTATCTGCAGAACAGTTCAATAAAATTTCAATTCTAGATCAAAATTGAATATTGTCAGCATTTCTTGTGCTCAGCATTTTCATCCAGGTACCCTGAAAATCGAGTTCTTCAAAAACTATACTTTTCGCACTATCCTTCACTCCACAAGGTTACTCAAGTACGAAAGAAACACCTGAGTAGTTTACATTCATGGGTCACTCCTATAACAGTACAAGTGGTCCTAGAAGAGAAGATGAACGTGGGGTGAATTGGGGTGAGAGTTTTAGCAGTGGTCGGCACCACCATGTCAAAGAGATTTGAGGACACTGGGGTCCTGTAAGGCATAAAAGGGGAAGAGATATATCAGGACAAAGGCACAGGCCTTGGGGTTCGAGGTAAACAGCATGTTGTAGGCAGTTGTGTTTAGACCTTTAATGAGTGAGGAATCAAAAAATCTCTGTATGTGCCGCCATATGTATGTGTAAAGGCAGTGTACTGGTGATGCTTTATGAACAATAAGTAACTTGTGCAAGGATTAGAAGAACATAACAGAAGTAGATTAAACTAATAAGTGACAACATCTTCATTAATGGCAAATCCCATTAATACCTATCCACATGCTGTTATGCTTGTCCCTGCCTACCTTGAACCTACCACGTATATTCCTTGAGATAAGACACGCTCAACGCTGAACAGACTAGCAGGCCTATCCTCGTACCTCATGTTACCTATATTACGAACGAAGTGCGGAGCCGATTAATCTAGCCAAGGAAGAAATCAAGGATCGGTTATACTCCGAAAACTTAGAAGAACTGCCTTTTAATGGTCCTTGAAATATAAATGAACTGAACATCGAAATGAACTCGTAATGCCTAAAAAAATTTTCAGTTCCCAATAAAATAAATCTATCAGCGTTATTTGTGTGACAAAGCTAATAATTCGTTTTACCAATCTTCGATTAAGTACAGCACTTGGGTTACAATTTTAGAGAAGGAAATGAAGCCTAGAAATGTAGTCTAATCATTTCGAGAATTAAGGTAGAAAGATAGAAACTTCGGCAGACTCTGCGCGATGAACATCTTGATGAAGTCTTCAAAACTAATCCCAATCGCTCGCGGCTTGTGGCAGTTTGAAGTACTGGACTTTGAAGTTGATAATATTGCTCCTTTAAAACCATTTTGTCGTCTTAACTGGAAGAAACTCCAAAACCCATTGCCTCCACCTTCTTTTATACCACTTTAAGGAAACATGAAAATGAGTCGCACAACGAAAGCGGAACGAGACAGAATAATGTACAAAAGAGATGAAAGCTTCAAAGAAGATAGCGAAGCAGAAAAATTAGCTAAAAAGAACATCACCACAGTAGATACATAGCACTTCATTTTTCTCTAAAAGCAAGAGCACGGATCCTTTTATTTAAAACACACAGAATACTCTCCTTATTTCGTGGGAATGCTTTCAACAAATGCAATAACTGAAGATGAAACATTGCGTTTTTATTAAAAAGTAATTCTTAGTTTGGTTGAAGAGAAAAGTCGGTGCGTTTATCAGTTCGATGGGCGTTTTAATTACATAAATGAAAAAAAGATTAAATTTATTTTGTTCTTTAGGCAGAAGCAATTAAACTGCATTACTAAAGAGTGAAATGATACAACAAAGAGCGTAGCGTTCTTAGGAGCAGGAATGGTGCTTGATTCATGATGTTGGCGAGAGACGAATTAGAAGTTACATTAATGGGCGGATACCTGCAGTGCTTGTGGCAGTAAAAGCAGTGAGCATACGCGGTTATGACGGTGACAGCTATCATGCTGGCCTAGTTTATATCATATTTTAACAACATAATTACTACGGTGATGCGACGAAATACCACTAAGAACGAGATTACAAATAAATCCAGGGTAAGCGTACAATGAAATCTGACCCAGAGCAGCTACATTCACGAACAACAACAACAAGAACAACAAAATCAACTGCAGCCTAGCTCGTAACTCGAATGTCCATACGAAAGCTGAAGCATGCTGATAAGGGATGAATCCTGTAATTAGCGGCAATAAGAAGATACAGGAACCAGGGTAATGTGCAGGATTTGTTCGAGCAAAACATAAAAGGAAAGTGGTCTTCAACACAGGCCGCAAACTGATGCACTTCACAGGAAAACATCGATATCTAATTCAGCAAAAATCATATTCTGATCACATTCTTAGCCAATTTTCTATACTATTTCGTACTTATCGCGGGGACTTTCCAACACTTTACCTACAACTAACCGTTGAATGACCACTGGAAACTGAAAGTACTGAGTCATATAACGTTCCGTAACTGTGCAATATGTCCGTATACAGAGTGTATATGTGCGTTTTGCAAAGTTCTCAAAACAAATGGTGGTTATTTACAGTCACCACTTTATCTGATTTACCTTTTATAGTGGAGAAGAACTTGCGTAGGAAGTGATTTATTTATGCGCCATTTAGAACATATTTTTCTATTCTAAGTTCTAAATTTCATGCCTCTTCTGCCATTAGGACGACAGGACGAAGGCTGTTTTGCAATAAACCATGTTTCTTGAGATTTCATCATCATTTTCTTAAGCCAATGAGGCACATTTCTTGCAGAAGAGAACAAAAATGTTTATTATAGTGCCCACAGTCCTGTACTTACGGTAAAGTTGTTAGGTGCACTGCTTGAAGCATGAAATTCCTGTCTCGTGCAAATGTACTGTCGAAAACTAAAAGGACCATACGCAGTAGTCTTCTTACTGATAACGTCAAATAATCTTCAGGTTTGTATTGTTTATTCCGTGCATTATTTTAGCATCTAGGAACCCTTCGCAGCCCTCCGAAAACAAGTTGCATCCCCCAGATAGCAGGCATTCAACATATTCCTGCACGTATATTTAGTCTTGCAGCAACATTGAGAATAGTGCTTTGTAACCCTTGGGTTGCTTGTGCAAGGCGAAGACAGGGAAGGGGTGTGGGAGGTGCACTGATACTCAGCAGACCTCACTACATTAGTTCCGACGTCTGCCAACTCGGGGGATTCTTTTGGCACCAGTGACCCAGACCACATCTTTAGAGGAAGAATCATTTAGAAATTAGCGGTTTCTCCTGTGTTCACAGGCGTACAGAATTACTTCATTGTAACAATATTTATCACTGTTATTAAAGTCACTCATCACAACAATAGAGGAGATTGTCTTGAGCAATTAGCTCTGACATGACAAAGCCCGCTCTCCCGCTGCATACGACGTACTCGGGGAGGGAAAACCGGATCCCCGATTCCGGATAGCTAAATTGTTGATAACAGTTTCATGACACTAAACAAAAAATACAAAAAATCATTCGTTAGATATTTTATATTATGTCTCACCTACTATTCCTATATGTATGTATTTTACTGACTTCCGGTAAGTATGTAAGCTGCTTCCAAGGTTCTGTATATCAAGATTCATTATATTTACATACAAATTGTACAAATGAATGCCTACATTTTAAACATTTTACTATGTTATACCACGTCAGCTCTATACAAGAGTCACTGACTTGATTTATGTTGTATGATTTGATTTCTTGAGGGTTATTTGACCGGGCATTCTCCTCATGAAATAAAGTGAAATACCAACTTGATGCAACTAGGTAATTTTATTGATGTATTCTTAGCTCGACATGTTTCGGGTGCATACGCCCATCATCAGGAGCATTAGATATTGAGTTACAGCATATGGTTTTCTGCACCGAGTTTTTGGATGGGTGGTGGTCTTCAGAGTTGTTGCGTAGGTCGTGTGTACGGTGCGGATGGTGCAGAAAACCATATGCTGCAACTCAACATCTAATGCTCCTGATGATGGGCTTATGTACCCGAAACATGTGGAGCTAAGAATACATTAATAAAATTATCTATTTGCATCAAGTTGGCATTTCACTTTATTTCATTTTATTTCTTGTTGATGGCCCCTTGCCGACCGAAATACCTACAAGCATTAAAAGTGATATTATAAAATATCCACGGAACATGTTCGTACATTTTGTTGGTTTAGTGTTGTGAAATATTTACCTTATCACTACTTTTAAAATATTTAATTTAAATCTCGCTTAGTGCATCCAACGATGCAAAGTCGTCCACTATAAACATGCCTAAAATAGAGAAGAGTGTTTACTACATGATCGATAGGCCTACTTTAACCCGCAAACACATGGGTTTCGACGCTTGTAGCGTCATAATGTCTGTCATGTCACAAATGCAACATACTGGTGAAGTTTACATAAACCACATAACATGTAATATATCCCTGCAGTCATAAAATCACTAAAACTTAATTTTTAAAAACTAAGACAATATCACTAAGTCCTGTCAAAACCGACATTTAAATCTGACCACACTCGGTTAAAGCGTCGCTGAGTTTTTTCTTTCAAATTACTCTTTATTTTGGTTACGATAAAAACGTAATTGTTGTTTTATCTAATGAAGCTTCCGTACGCGCCCTGCGTCGGTAAAACCACCGAAGTAAACCTGGTGCTACATTTTTTGCCAATATTATTACGTGCAACGTCAGATATTGTTGATCTCAACATCACTATGCAATATAGACATATACACGACATTCTTTGAGAAAAATTGTAATTGTGATAACCTGAAGATGTTCGCTTTAGGCCGAAACATGTAGTTATTTACTTTGCTAATAAATACCCATCATCTAGCATACAATTATAGTTGTGTTTTCTTACTGAAATTAACTAACCATTAGTCTTTCAACACACAACGGGGATGACAAACCTCAGAATTGTTGATCGTCACTTGAACTTCACAACAATTCACATACGTTTTTAATTAAATATGGCTGCTCTTGTAATCTCGCGTACTGTTATATTGTTAGCCTATGTACTAAAATTGCAACAATAAATCCACGAGTATATACCGAGGAAGAAAAAGAATGAGTATATCTGCAGGTAAAGCGTAGAATAGTGCGCAAAAAATTGTGTGCCACAAACCTAATGGCAGCTTCATCTCATCGTGCATTTCAGTGCATAAGTGAAATAGTGACTATGATCAAACCAAGGGACTCGCAATCAGAAGTGACGATGTTCTACGACAAAACGACACTTCTTCAATTTCATCTGATTTACACACATTCAATTAAGTTACAATTCTAATGCTTAAGTTTTTACATTCTTGTTAATTTTATCTTACACAAATTGCAACATTCAAATGAAGACTGCGCCTCTCATCGAAATATATAGCACCATTCAAAGTAAGCCCACTGTCTGAGAAGAAAACAATCAATCAAAGCTTTCATGTAACGGAAAGTCTGATATCAGTACACACAAACACAACAGAGAGCAAAAATTTGTAACTCACGTAGTGTGTGCTGTTGATAATTGCAAGAGTCACGTCAGCTTCACACTACGTCACAGTTAAGGTTCCTTGAAAATATTACACCTTTCCAGTCGGTCAAGAAATCCTTCTGCTTTTAAAAATTCCAGCTGTTCAGTATTACAAAAATAATATCGGGCCACCAGAGCCTAGAACCCTAACGCAGACCAGTTCACCCTACAGCAGATCCAAATTTCTAAAACGCACGTCGGTAAACCTATACTTAGGTCATTCAAGTAACTTTTCTCTTGAAGTTCCTCGACCTAATATTTTTGGGGGTCTATTGTGTTCCCAAATAATTATACGTGTCTTTCCCACCTTATTCTCTTTACTTTAATTATTCAGGCTAATTATATTGACTGACAAGTACAGATGTGACGTTATTGATAAGGACAATACAGAAATATTCACCTCTCAACAAAACTTCTGGTTTAACCTGACTAAGTTTATGCTGAATATAGCAATACCGGAAATTCCAGCGGAAAGCCTCTTTGATAATACAGTGCTACATTTCTTCTATTGCAGATGTTAAAACTCGATTCTCTTTTGTTCTAGGAGAGAAGTATGAAGCAGTATCCACGGACAGTGGCTATAACAAATATATGATGCTGAAGATCCGCAGTGCGAGTAAGGGTGACTTCGGTTCGTACAAGTGTGTAGCCAAGAACTCCTTGGGTGAGACAGATGGAGTCATTAAACTGGATGGTAAGCTATCTATTTTTTCGGTGCAACAGCCCCCAGTAGGCCAGGCCCTCCTCATTCACGATGTTTCGAGATCACACACAACGACGCACCACCGTCAGTAGAACACCTCTGGACGAGTGACTACCTCGTCGCAGGGACCTCTACCTGACAACACACAACACCCACAACAGACATCAATGTCCCCGGTGGGATTCGCACCCACAGTCTCAACAGGCGAGTGACCGCAGACCTACGCCTTAGATCGCGCGGCCACTGCGACCGGCGTAGGCTATCTTTCGTACCCTTTGTCGAAATGACAATCAAACAATTCCGTTCCAATACGGAATGTACATATTAAATAATTTGCACTAACATTTGGCGACTGTAAACAAACATTGCAAAAGATGTTTTGAGAAAAATAGTTTTAGATTTTTAAACATAAATTCCGTCCAAAAAGGAGAAAACGGACGACGTTGCAGCATGGATATACATTTTTGGACAAACATCGCTTGACCTCAGCTCCAGTATGATAAACATAACTGCAGTGATGCAGAGCCTCTTTATGCGATAACTGAGTTCAGTCTTAGTTGAAATTTCTGCAGTGAACATTCTACAGTTTGTACATAAACTGTGTTTTCAACAGTTACGTTCGGAAGAACGTGTGTGCCATCATTGATAAAAATGTAAATCGTCATATTCTTCAGATTTAATTACAGCACACACCTGAACAGATCTCGATAAATGCATGCTTCTGCGATTTGATATCCTGATTCTTGTTCGTTGCTAAAGGCCATACGTCACCTTCCGTTAGTTGGCAGCAATATAATAATACGTTTCTATCCTAAACGGTTTACTCGCCGGTTATACAATCCAGTCCTATTTAGGCAAACGTATTTATTTCAGACTAATTCGTAAGCTCCAAAGTCATTTTCAGCTTTCCTGCTATCTTCTGAAATGTAAATCGACGGTGGTTTGAAGACAGTTAAATCTTATTTCCCACTTTTCCATCCATTCTTTAATTTGACATCTAGATACTGTTCTTATAATAAAACCAACTAGATGCACTAATTTCTCAAATTTATTTTTGAAATAAAAATCTACACGTTTCGGAGAGTTCCTCTGTCCATCATCAGGAGATTTTCACTGTACACACAACAATGGTATAAGTAATACAGGTATGCTGACAGCTTGCGAGCAAGCTCTATGACATATACCATTGCTGTGTGTACAGTGAAAACTCCTGATGATGGAGAGAGGAACTGTCCGAAACAAGTAGAGTTTTATTCCAAATATAAATTTGGGAAATTAGTACATCTAGTTGATTTTATTATAAGAATTTATAATGATGCACGGTCACCTGAACATCAAAATCTAGATACTGTTTTCATCATTATAAACATCAAGGAAAGGACCCTTTGATCCGTTCCGTCTCCAGAGATACAGCTGCTCGCGCCTACGCTTCTTCGATCTTCCAATTGTTCTCCTTCCTTGTGGTCTGTAGTGGTATGATTTCAAAGAGATTCGGTTTTGTGGTATTCTTTGCAAGTGTGAAAGCCAGTTCCGTCTGTTTTCATCTATCTTGTCTAATATGACTGAAATCCGTAGTTCGCGGCGTATGTAGTCATTTGTTTTGTGGTCATAAAGGTTGTAGCCTTCCAGAGGTCTCAGTAACTTCAATTCTGCCGCTTCAATGCTTCGTCTTTGTAAGGTTTTTAGAGTCCAGTTTTCTGACCCATATAAAAATGTATGTAAAACTAGTGTGTTTTACATTTTCAAAATAGTTTCCGTTCTCATTTTCTTAAAAATAATTCACTTAATAGTATGTATTAGTTGTAAATGTTTGCTAATTTAAATTCTACATCTTTGGAAAGTTGGTAAGATATACTGCAACCTAGATAAGTAAATTGGTTAACTTGTTCTAGTGTTTCATCATTTATAATAATTTTTGTTCTTAGGTGATCCGTTCCAACGAAACCAAATATTTTCGTCTTTTTTGTAGCAATTTCCAAATTATATTCTTTAGATATGTTATATAATAAATATATTGCCTTTTGTAAGTTGTCTTCTGTGTCAGAAATAATAAACTAGTCATCTGGAAATAACAGTGTGTTGAAAATTAACTCTTTAAAACATTTACTAGTTTTTATTTTCTGGAACCAAATCCCAATAAATTCGTCCAAATATAAATTGAATAAAACAGGTGATAGTGGGCATCCTTGTCTCAGCCCCTGGGTAAGAGCTCTAGAATCTTCAGATATTCCATTACCTGCATTAACTCTTATAATGTTTTCCTTATATATTTTCTGAATTGATGTAATTAGATGAGTTGGAATTCCTTTACTTAACATAAAAGTCCATAATTTGTCTCTGTCCATAGAGTCAAAGGCTATTTTAAAATCAATGAACGCAATACATGTGGGGATGTTAAATTTTCTATGGTTTTCAATTATTTGTAAAGCTGAGAATATGCAGTCCATGCAGGATCTACCGTTCCTAAATACATTCTGCACTTCTATTTTGTAGTATGTAAAAAAACAATTCATATTTCAGCTTTAAATCGCTCTCCCGCAAAGTATTTATAACTTATTCATTTCTGCTCTCTCCACGTCAACCTTCTCTTTAATCGCACTAGCACGTTTTACTACAATCACTAAAATTTAAAAAAAAAATCTCCGCGTTAACAATGCATCAGCCCTGCGTTTGAACAAATTAACGAAAGCATAATCCAACAGCACACACACTGAACCACAAAACATACTGAATCCCAACGGTTGTATGACAAAAAAATGATGATTTATGTAGCCACGTGATGCAACAGACGACAAATTCACCAGCGTTGCCAACTGCCGCACAAAAGCATCAATCTTGTTATTTGTCAGACTTCATACACCGAAGAGTAGATATGGCGGACACACGGAATTATCGCTGTTGGCACAGCAACACGGATCGGCATGCAGACTAGCAGGCTTTACAATTGCTGTCCATTGGCATAGTAGGTGTTAGGGTTGCGAAACAGAAAAATCTTGTCCTCTGATTTTGAATAAATCACGTTCCAACATTTCTTTCAATACAAATCTTAATTAGCCTGGCTGAATATTGAGTCACACGAAGGTAAGCGAAATTTCGCCCTAGAACAAGCCACGAAGCCCCAAATAGTGAGAAGATGCATAGCTCTACTTTTTCCTTAACCTCGGAGTTAGATAGGGAATGGTGGCCAACGCCAACCCCGGCCGCTTTGTCCCCGGGAAAGGACCCGGTACGCATTGTATAGGAGGGTCAGTGGGCACCAGGGCGGTTCTGAACGGGTGAGAAATATCTCGCCTCCTCCGGGATTCGATCCTCGGACCGTCCAGCCCGTAGTGAGTCTATACTGTCTGAGCTATACCGGCCCACTTTGCAACATATGACAAAATAAAAAGAAATATTCATTATGTGCTGTAGCAAGTTAAACTGTAAGTTATTCAGAAATAATTTGTTTTTATCTTACATTTCCAGAGATTCCAGCTCCCTCAACTACCTCAACTTCGACGGTGTTGCCTGTGACGCCACCAATGACGGCTAGAAAGAAAGGTAAAATGCCATTTAGTTATTGCATTCACAGATACGCATAACTGTAAAGTGTGTGTGTACTACACACAGGAGGGGGGCAGTATATCGCATTTTCAGGCGCGTTCGCAAAATTTTGAAAAGCTACTATTAGCTGTATCATGGGATAAAAAATGTTGTTATAGTCTCTAAAGTACAGCCTTTTGATATAAAGATTGTAAGACCTAAAGACGTAGTAAACCTGTAAACCTGTGTTATTTCAAAGGTGTTGAAAGGGATTAAAATCGCCTAACACCTTCATCGACTGAGAGAAATAAGAAATTCATGCGGAATTTGTAAGGCAAAACAAGATAACAAGGCACTGTAAGGTAAGGAAGATGAGTGGATATAATAAATTTAATACGGTTTATCCCTTTGTCTTTCTGTGCTTATATAGACACAAATAATTAATCATGTGACACTTGTTCGTTTAAATTCACGCTTGGTTACCTCGTTCAGCTACGTTAATACTACAACCCGAGGCTGCACAAGTATATCAAAAGAGAAAAGTGCAATTGTATACGTTATATTAAAAACTGAGAATTCAAGTATTTTTCACGTCTGCTCTGGCAATATATTTTATTGTGATTTTAAAATATATTATTAAATAGATCTTTCCGAAGTTAGATTTATTAAAGGTGGACAGAAATTCCTTAGAATTATGTCGAATGTTGCACTTTGGATAGAGTGATACCTGACATTTTGTTTCTCTTACCGAGGTGCTGCCTGTTCATAAACGCGATATTCTAATTGAGCTAACAGACGCTATAAAAAAAAAGATAAAGCAGTCCCATTACAGGCCTGGAGTGACCCAGAGGGTTCCAGGAAGTTAAGGTTCCCAGATTTCATGACAACAGCACAGAATGGTGGTAAGGTTGTCATCTTTAGGCACCGGCCGCATTTACCCCCAGTAAAAATTCCTGGTACTTATTTGTGTTAGAGGCTGAGTGGACCCCAGGGCCATAGTGCGATCGGAAGAATTTTATGTCAATGAAAAATTAATAGACGCTATGGTAACAGAAAAATAAGAATGTGCGCTAGCTGGGACATCTACGAAAAGAAAATAGAAATGTCTTTCTTGTCGCTGCTATCGAATTAAACACAAACTTAATAAGATTCAAATTACAATTTTATTATTGTTTAATTGTTTTATTTAAAGACACTTAGAGTTGCTAAGATCATATGACGTCTCTAATGGATGAATAAAATACGAATACTCAATGACAGGGCTGTCTCAGTGTCACTTTGCCCACCACAGATTCCAAGTGGCTGACCTTGAATCGATCATGGTTTCGGGGCTGAGCGGCTAGCTAGTAGCAGCCTGGGTCATGACACGGACTACAACAGTACTGCATTCATAACTGTGCCATAAGTAAACTAACTACAGCCTGAGCCATGGCACATACAATAGCACTGTCTTCAAAATTGTGTCATATTAAACTAACTGCAGTCTGAATCATGGCATGGACCAAAATATTAATGACTTCATAATTGTGCCATTAAGTCATCTGACTCCAGTCTGAGTCATGGCACAGCCAAAAATATTATTGTTTTAAAAACTGTGCCTTAAGTCATCTGACTAGCTCATTCAAATAAATCCTACTATCATAGTGCACCATTAGACCTGACACGACACTGATGAGGCTAGTTAAAAAATATCTTTTGAAACAAAACGTTTTGAAAATTTAACAGACCTAGTGTATGTAAGATATTTCAAGAATAATACTCTGGTATTATAAAAATATATTCGTGTCCCTTATGCAGATGTATTCAACTGACGGCATTTAGTTTTGAAATTTTGGGTTCAGTTTCAAATGATTTTTATTGTCTTCAAGACAGCTGCCAGGTTGAACTGAAATTCTCATTCTCCATAAACAGAACAGAACCTTGAAAACGGACAGAATCACTGACCATGTTTGGTACACGTAAAACAGTTTACAAAAAGCCGAGAATATAAATATAGGAATTGGGTTATATCAGTATGGTCACTATTGATCTGCAATGAATATCCTTCTTTTTATAGTCCCTGCTCTCCGGTTCAAATCAACAGGCTACATAGGGGCAGATGAGGGTAGTGTGTGCATACAAACGCCCGCACCAGAAAACTGTGTGTAGCTGTTCCAGTAGAATCAATCACAACGTGAACACACGACCCTCCGTACTTTCTAGCATGACGCATTCAATTGATTACGGAATAGGGGCGACGCACTATGAGTACACAGTTAAAAATTACGTCTTTTAACTTCTACTGTAATTGGAAACTTCAGTAAAATTGCTAATTACAAGAATGAAGAGATTTAGGCTTTGCCATCAATCAAGCCTGCTAAACAGAATTAGTTTAAAGAGATGGCAAACAGCAGGTCAAAGAGCTCGGCTGGCCGAGTAATCTAGTTGAAAACTCGGTCATGCTTTGTTTTCAAGTGCTGCTAATGATGACTTTTGATACAGTCCAGTTCATTCCACTGGAGTGTGTATAAATATAAAAGTCAACCGAAAGGTAGTTTGGAGTAAACAAAGGGAAAGCAAACATTTGTCTTTTTAACACACAGCTGGAGTGCAGGATGCAGTAACTGTAAACAGGCTATCCAGTTCGACAGATAAGATTTCATTAGCTTCGTTACACTGAGCAAGTAAGTGAACTAATAAAGTGGAATTTTATCCGTCGACATTTTTCGTCTCCGATACTCATGAACGGATTTCTATAAAATTTGATATTGGAGCTCTTTGTTTAACTTTCCTATGTGTAAAGTCTCCATATTCGTTCCAACAAGCTCAGAGCAGGCATTTCTTGTCACACAGGACCCAAGATGAAGTCTATAATAATTATAAAGTATATCGTTCACAAAGAAGGTTTATATATCGAACAAGTTTAATTCAACGAAACCCGATACAGTACCACAATCAGAGTACTAAATGCAGTGTAAGCGGTCTGCATATACCTAACCATAACAGGCGACGGTCTGCTGTCGACTTAGTCTATATATATATATATATATATTTATTTATGTAATAAGTGATGGTTTGTTATCGCTTAAGTGTGTATGGTGTTGTCAAACAGCGTCAAGATATAAGAATAAGTAGTTTTGCCACAAGAGACCTTCGGGGTCTCCCAGATGACGTTGAGGGTCAGATGGCAGCGACATAAGAAGGGAGACCCCACGGAACTTCCAGCAGATCTTTTCCAGTGTTGGACAACTGCAATACGTGAAGGTCATGAACGCATCGGAAAATACGTATGTCACAGGAGTAGGCTTCTACAATCTTTTTCTTTCTGCAGGAATCAGTGCGTCTGTTTTGGCACTCTGTATAATTCTGGTGTTACAAACATTACCCCAGCTGGGGTCTCGAGTGCTGTCAATAGAGCAAATATTTACGTCTTTTATTCGCCACCCTAACAGGGGTGATCGGTGTTAGTCCAACCAACCACTCGTGCGACACTCAACTTTCAGGCAAGTAATTTAGTACACGCTGTTCTATAATTAAGCTTTCCAACACTCGAGACAGCTTACACTGTCGGTATTCTTATTTCATTTCCCTCTAGAAATAATCGTGATTTCATTTATTACATTGCGTAATCGATATTACGTCATTTACTTGAAAACGCCTTAAACAGGTGTTACTTATGACACACACACAAGTAATGTCCTGTTAAATTCTCGACGTTAACACCGAAGTGTTCGCGTTGCCTATCAGACCGTCCCTTGAAATTCGGTAACAGTATGTCAGACTCGTTACGGTAGGTTCCTTCACGTCTATTCCAGTTCATTATTCCTTATCGTTCTAGCATTCAACGCTATAAAATTTTAAATAAATTACTGGCAATATTTGGTGTGTATTGGACCGTGCATCATCTTGATAACTGAAGAATAAAATCCAACTAGATGTCACTTATTACTTTATTTTATTATACTTATGTTAGGCTCAACATGTTTCGGGCACCATTATGCCCACCATCAAGAGCTCACGACGATAGCGTTGGTTACCACATAGGCCGTCTGGTTCTCGAATTGCTGCTGGTTTGAAGTTAAGTGCAGTCAGGATGGATGAGTATCCGGACTGAAGGCTGTGTTACAGCCATTGGTTGGATTTTATTCTGCAGTTATCAATGGCAAAATATTTAAATGCATTATTAATATGTACGTAATTAAGAGTTCAGAACCATGGACTACAAAATTGAATGTTCTCATTCCAAGCTTAAACATGTAACTGGGATCAGGGAGATGTGATGACAGCTGGACCTGAAGGAACTGATTTGGAATTAGAGAGTAATGGCTATTTTAATTTAATGTATAGGAATTATTCTGGAGAGGTCTAGTAAAATCACAATAGACCTTATTCAGGATAGGCCTTTACCACAGCCAAGGTTTAGTTGGCTACGTATAGACAGTAAGTGTGTAGCATTACACCTATACCAAACATCGCTATATTATTCCCTTCACACAGTAATGAAGGAGTAACAGATTTACAGGAATAGCAGGGACCCATACATGAGCATGAACTGAATACGTATAAACATAAGGAATAAAGATTTTTTGTGGAAGCAGGCATGTGAGGGAAGGGAAGAGTCCTGGGGTTTGAGCACAGGAAATGAACAAGAGAGAAATGATAACCTGCCTGTGTCAGATAGCCAAATGAGAAAACTTCGTCCTGAACTTCTTTTTCACTGAGCGTAACTGAACTATAAAATTAAATTAGGTATATGTAAAGTTTAGCGTACTGCACTCGACATTCAGCGTTAGGCGAAGAAATCGCAGGAAAAAAGTTTTATTTTAGAGGTACGGTTATTTCTGTGCTACTTAATGCAACCGTATCAACTGCAAATACATATTGAGTCGCAATGAAAGAAAAGGTAATCGCGTTAAGTACTGTGAATTGGTGACCAGTAAAGAAGTGGTTTTCAGACATTTGCTCGTCATAGCTTTGAAAATCCTGGAAAACCTGTAAGATTTGCTGGTCTCCTTTACGAGATTCAAGCCACTTTTTCGCCAAAAAAAATCCGTTAACGTCAGTACCAGCCAATTCGACTTCTGTTGTCATGAAAGTCTTCATACTTTGCAGACCGCAACATAACCTTTTAATTCTGATGTTAACTGAATGATATTTATATAATGTATAATAAGAACATTCCTCACTCCTGACGCCCTGCGTGATATTAAAGGCGTCAAATATATAGATATTCCTCCAATCAGCTGCAAGCGAATTAATGTTATGCTTGTAACAGAGGCGTCGGAGATTTTTCTCAAATTCGGGGTGCTGATAAGTCCTTAGCCCGATCAGGAAGGAAACAAGCACGGAAGCATGTCACGGACGCGCGATTTCAACAACATCGAGACGCGAGCTATCATCAAGTTTTTTTTCCTGCAAGGCAAGGGGCCAAAGGAAATTCACGCCATTCTGACGGAATAATTTGCTCATTTCTTTCCTGGTCGAGCTAAGAACTTATCAGCACCCCTGTAGATAGCCTATCAATGACCTGATATAAATAATTGTTTGCGAATACGTGCTGTCACTAAAAAACAACTCGATACACAGTACGGAGAATTTAATCCCACTCTACGTTGGGGGCGTCAAGTAACATTTTCCTGTTGTTTTGACTATGTGATGTGTCAGATGAAGGAGATAATTCGTTCGCGGCTCCATTCGCCCCGTCCTGGTCGCTACTCTGTAATAAGCAGCCCTCAACACCTTTTACAATAAAAGATTATTTAAATGATAAAAATAATCACCTGTACTTTTGAATAAAGGTTGACCAACTAGATGACACTTGCTTATTATCTACTGCTCAACATGTTTCAGACGTTAATACGTCCATCTTCAGGAGCTTGCGACTACTTGTTGCGTTGTGTAGGCTGACTTGAGGCGTGCTGGTGTATTGTAGCGGGATTGTCTGT
>Ga0136643_10001759_pt1 | contig 27047 bp, 25 predicted proteins | sample TergutLab28metaG_FD_96883 | JGI IMG/M metagenome (GOLD analysis project Ga0136643, IMG submission 96883) | Labiotermes labralis P1 segment gut microbial communities from Petit-Saut dam, French Guiana - Lab288 P1 (version 3) (version 3) | ecosystem: Host-associated > Arthropoda: Insects >... | reverse complement strand
TGCAAGCGACTAACCTTCACGCAGGCGCTATTAACACTGCATTCCAGTCTCAAGGACATTAGCACTGTCGCGTGACACATCAGCTGTGCAGGTTGCAGTATTTGGAACCGCAAGAAGACCCACTTTTCTCTGGCCATTATCTCCGTAACCGTTTAACTTTTGATATAGTTGTTTTGGGTTATATCGGTATACTTTAACATAAGGAACACTCTCCCGAGGTCTGGTACATTCCTCCTGGGACACCCTGTATATATATGACCGGTCGCAGTGGCCGCGAGGTTGCTCGCTGGGATTGTGGGTTCGAATCCCGCTGGAGGTATGGATTTTGCTGTAAGTGCTGTGATGTCTGGTACAGGTTTCTGTGTCAGGCTGATCACTCTTCCAGAGGAGTCCCACAAAGTGTGATGTGTCCAACGAGTGTGATTGTGAAGCTCCGTAAGGGGAGGCCATGATCCACAATTAGGTCGAAGCGCTTATGCATATATATATATATATACTTACACACACATAAGAATAAACAAATCCCAATTTGCGGCTGATCTTCTAGAATGTAATTACTACGTAAGTTGTAGATCGAGTCCAGTTTAACCTACTTTAAGTACCCCTAGCATTCAAAATAAGGTTCTTTGATGCTGCATAATTGTAGCAGGAAGTTCTTATACTTAGACACTGTTATATACCAGTGAGGGCGATGTTTTCTGCAATCGTCCAGACTGGCCCTGGGTTCAACCGAGCCTTTTGTAGAATGGACACCAGGTCTCTTTCCCGGGGTAAAGCAGCCAGGGCATGATGTTGACCCACCCCATCTAGCACTGAGGTTAAAGCAAGAGTACAGCTGTACCTTTACTGCCCCCATGGGCTCTCATGGCCTGCTCTAGGATGAACTTTACCATTTACTTAAACTTTGAACATCATTCCAACTGCTTAAAAACACATTCAACATGAATACACTCTATAAAAATGTGTTCCTAATAGTAAATGGAATAGCTTGGTGATGAAGTGATAAATGTAAGCTGACTTCACATTAAATGCATAGTTCTATGGGCATTTTTATTTTTAAAATTTGGTAAGTCTAAAACACTGCACACTGGATACATGCGGCGTTCGGGCTATGTGGGTGTATTTACAGTTCAGGCTATATAATATGCTGTTGTTTTGCTGTACCCCTCTTTTCAACCCGTCTGCCCACTCAGCACTAAATCACATTGCAAAAACAGTTTCGACCATACCCACAACAGGTTATGGGCCCAGGTACGTGAGATTTTGGTCGGAAACAGTGGCTGTGAAATAGTATTTGTGTAATAGTGATTGTGTCTATAACGTAAAGTGACTAAATAAACTTCATAATGGCCACTACCCGTGACTTCAAAGTGCAAGTTGAAAAGCTTGATGTTATGACGATTGACCTAAATGGAAATGACAGGTTTTAATGCTTTTGCGTGCCCTTTGCCTAGAAGGCATCACTGATCGCGAAAGTGCCCTGTTCTCCCTGCAGATTCAGAGTCTCAGCAGAAAAAGGAACTAACCATGGTGGTGACAAGATGAAGCCAATGCTGCATGCATTTTTGCATGCACTCTGAGCAAGTCTGTTGCGGAGCCCGTATTGCCTTGCACCAGGGCTATAGTTATTTGGGATAAGCTATATGCACAGTTTGAGCGCAGTAGTAAGCAGCGGCTTTACATGTTCATTGAGTCGTTCTTCCAGTCACAAAGGGACTGCAAGGAAGACGCACGCATGTCGCTAAGCTGCAAAATCTGTCATCCTAAACGACGAATTGGCGAAGTACAGTGAAAATACGCTGTGTGAAGCTATGTTGATTGGTCGAATTTTGTCCACACTTGGTACGGAATACATTTTCAAGGGTGTTCGAGATGCCATTCCTACGAGCAAACAAACGGTGAATTTGTTCACTGAGAAGCTCTGTGCATTTAAGTTGCGAGCTAAAAAATTGGCATCAGCTGAAGCTACGGCATTCGTTGCACATAAAAATGACAAGAGGAAGTCGAATTCTACGAAAGTGAATTCATGTAAATCCACGAAAAGAGGAGCTGATCGCGCAACACAGAAATGTCTTTGCAACCAGTGCAAAGGCTGCGGAGTGTCCTCAAAAGCAGCAGCATGCAGGGGACAGAGATGGTAAATCGGCTGCAAATAAGAATGCTTATGCTTTCCTAGTGCTTGTAATGGGGGCTTCAAGATCCAACAGTGTGGATGCAGAAAGCTGGTACTGTGATAGCGGTGCGACAGGGCACATTACACTGAACAAATAGTATTTTGCGTCAAACACAAAATTCGCCAATCCTGATTCGAACGTGCTTGGCAAAAAATGTGCTGTTGCAAGCGTAGGTCAAAGTATGATACACGTCCGGTTGTTCCACAACGGCGTGTGCCATGACGCAGTTCTGAAAGAGGTTTGGTATGTGCCAGATGCAAACGCAGATCTATTCTCCGTCAAGGCAGCCGCCCAAAGCGGCTACAGCACGACCTTGAATGAAAAGGAAATTGCTATTCGCAGAGGTGATGGAACTATTACAGCATCGGGTAAGCTCGTTAATGACCTCTATGTATTATTGGCGATTCGGGTGTGTATTCCACGACACGCTGCAGAGGTCCACCTGGCAACATAAGCGGAAACATTACAAGTATGGCATGAACGTCTTGGTCATCAAAATAAGCGCCATGTTATGAAAGTGCTCAAGCAAAATTTATTAATGTGGAAGAAAACAAAGAATTTTGTGTCTGCTGTACTTTGGGAAAAACAGATCGGTAGAGTTTCGACCAAGCATAGTTGGAGAAAGATTAACGCAGATGTGTCTGATCCAATGACAGAAACGTCGGTGGGTGGTGTCCGCTATTACGTATGCTTCCAAGCTGATTACTTGAAATATCGTCGTGTTTTCTTCATCACCACATAAAATTGAGGTGGCGGACTGCCCACAGAAGTTTCTGAAAGAAGTAAAGACTGCTGGACACGTCACAAAAGTTCTGCTCTCGGACGGTGGTAAGGAATTCAACTCTGAAGCTGTACAGAAAGTGTTTGAAGAATACGGTATTACGCACCGACTCACCATGCCATGAACTTCCGAACAGAACGGTGCTGCAGAGGAAGAAAGTCGTACAGTTGTGCAAAGCACTCGCTCTATGCTTAACTCCAGTGGATTGCCGAAAGAACTGTGGGCTGAGGCCTGTAGTACTGCGGTATACATACTCAACCGTACGGGACCTACACCAGTGGAAGGTAAGATGCCTTAGGAACAGTGAACTGGATCGTATGCAACTTGTGCTCATTTGTGTGTTTTTGGCACAGAATATTATGTGCACATTCCTAAACAGAAAAGGCACAAGTGGGACCCAACGAGTATGTTGGGTCGACTGGTCAGTAATATGGGTGAAAATGACGGCTATCGAATTTGGATGCCTAACGAACGGAAGATTGCGCCGAGTCGTGATGTTCTCCAGCCCAACGTTGTGTGCAATTCGTACAACGACATCACTCAAACCAAAAGCCTGTCCCACACTCCACGTAGCTTTAGCCTCCCATAAATCCAACCCCTCGTCCGTACCTCAGGGTTATGTGGATTTATACTGTTCCCTGGGTCACGTGGGAGGTGGTAACAGGTGTTGAGGGATACCCTGATGACAAACGCTGGCTAGCGGGGCTCTGGTCTACTCAAGTCAAGGTGGAAGGTATCGGGCTGAAGGCTGCATGGCACTGGGGTAGAGATTGCAATATCGTAAACAATCCCCTTGGAGAACCAGGCCGCACCCCATTGTATGTATAGGCCTTCCGTACGCGTGGAGCCCCGTGGAAGGCGACCGTATGTTTTCCCTGTTTTTCGTGGGAGGGCTCCATAATTGGGGACTTTGACGGATATTAATGAATGAATAAACCGTTGTCTCTGGAGATGAAGCTTCTCTCTCCATAGGGACCCTGTTAGGGACATAGAGGGGGAGCTCATTTAGCGGGGACTTTGAGGGAGAGGTAAATTACAAGGAACGCGTAGAAGAAAGTTCCAGAGACGGATGTCTCTGTAGGGGCTCGTTGGGGAACCTGGGGGGATTCCGTTTACTGGGAATTTTGAGAGATAGTTGGAAGGCTTCGGAAGGGGAGCGTCTCTCTCTGCGGGAGCTCTGTTAGGGGACCGAGAGGGGGCTCTTCTTCTGAGGACCCTGAATGATATGAGGAGGATGGCTCAGGGGACGGACATCACTCTCCGTGGGGACCTCGCCGGGAATTTTCATGGGGCTTGTCTACCGGGGACTTGAGAAGGTTCTGGAGATGGGCACCTTTCTCCACAGGGGCCCTGTTAAGAATCATGGGGGTCCGCTCACCGGGAACTCTAAGAGATAATTGAAAGGGGGCTCCGGAGGCGGGGCATCTCTCTCTCTCTCTCTATGGGCGTTCTGTGAAAGGAACCTGAAGGGGGGCTCCTTTAATGGGGACCCCGGAGGTTACGTAGAAGTAGGGTTTGGTGACTGGCATCTTTCCATAGGGGTCCCGCTGGGGAACCTGGAAGGGGGCTTTTTTTTTACCGGGGACTGAGAGATGGATGATACGGGTATCTTTGTCCGTAGAGGCCCCGTTGGACCTGGGGAGAGGGGTCCTTCTACCGGGAACATTGAGATTTCGCTGAAGTAGGGCTATGGCTATGGAGCATCTCTGCCTGTGGGAGCTCTGTTAGGGGAACCTGGAGGGGGGGTCCTTTGCTGGGGGCCCTGAAGGTTATGAAAGGAAGGCTCTGGGGACGGGCATCTCTCCTCACGGGGGCTCAGTTGGGCAACCTGGAGTGGGCTCATCTACCAGGGACTTTGAGATATGGTTGACAGAGGCTCTGAAGGTGCTGCGTCTCTTGCTGTGGGAGCTCTGTGAAGGGAACGTGGAGGGAGGGCTCCCATGTTGGCGTCCCTGAAGATGGGGTAGAAAACGCTCTGTAGACGGGCATCTCTTTCCATTGGGGTCCCGTCTGGGGAACCTGGAGGAGGGCTCATCTACCGGGGACTTTGAGAGATGGATGAAGGGGGCTCTAGGGATGGACCGTCTCTCTCTCTCTAAAGGGACTCCGTGGAGGGGACCTCGGGGGAGGGAGCTCCTTCACTGGGGACCTTGGAAGATGTGTTAAGAAAGGCTCTGGATACGGACGTCTCTCTCTTCATGGGGGCCCCTTTTCAGCCGAGAACCTGGAATCAGGAGGGGGCTCATATACCGGGGATTTTGAAGGATGAATGAAGGAGGGCTTCTTTACTGGGGACCTCGAAAGATATGTCAAGTAAGGCTCGGAAATGGGCGTCTGCTTCCATAGGGGTCCCGCTTTTGGGGAACATGGTGGGGCGCTTCTTTCTTAGGGCCTTGTTATTTAGAGGAATTTTTATGAGGTTTTCGAGAGATATGCAAAATGCTCTGTAAACGGTTATCTCTCTATATTGGGGCCTCGTTGGGGAGCCTAGAAGGGGTTCGTTTGCCGGGATTTTCGAGAGAAAAGAAACAGTATATCTGGGTTCCCTTCGTGGACCCAGAGGACATTAAGATTTTAAGCCTGGGGGCCATCTGTAAGTTTAGTAAAGGAACAGGGCTCTTCTGCATTGATATTAGATTATGGGGCACAAAGGGCCCGTCTATAAGGCCTAGGTGCTTCGGGACCGTAAGGTCTCGAGCCCAATGTTAATCAATCAGTGTCGCTCCGACTGAAGGAAATGAGGTATTACAGAACTACAAAAGTGACAATGGTAATACTGCGTCTACTTCTGGGGAAAATGTTTCGAATTCAGAAATTCATGTTCAAGACCGCAAAGGCGTACGTGAAAAGAAATAGCCCAATTGGATGATTAGTTGCGAATTCGTTTGCCTAGTTATTAATACTCAAGGAGGCTACTGTATGATCCCAATTTCGTACACCGAAGCAATGCAGTCAAACTAGCAGAAGCATTGACTGAAAGTGACGAACGAAGAATTAGCGTCACTGAAGGAAAATGAGAACTTGGAGCTCGTCAATACGCCAGTCAACGTAAAGGTGATTCAAATTCGTTGGGTTATGCACGTAGAGACGTCATGCGATGGCAATGCTCACTTTAAGGCTCGACTAGTTGTGAACGGTTATGCGCAAAAACAAGGAATTGATTATGATGAAACATTTAATCCTGTAGCACGATGTGACACTGTCCGCACACTACTTGCGGTGGCCGCTTCAAAAAATATGAAGCTGAAACGAAGCCTGTACAGTCTAAAGCAAGCACCACAGTGCTGGAACAAGCGGTTTATTAGTTTCATGGAAAAAGCTGTATTGAATACAGCACAGCTGATCCTTGCCTGTTTTATCGCGACATGAAGACAGTTTTCTCTATATTGCAATTTATGTTGATGATAGGCTTGTCGTTGGTAACAAGGATGAAGAAATTGAAGTGTTTCTAGGGCTACTGTAAGAGGAATTTAAAGTCACAATTTGTTCACTTGTGAACTTCCTCGGAATGCAGATTAAGTGTCAAAGTGATGGTTTGATCTCTGTTAGCCAAGAGATGTATACGAACAAGTTACTGAAAAAGTTCAACATGGCTGAAGCAAAAGGTGTCTCGATGCCTGCCAATTGTGAAGAAAGTGATAACCCCAAAAACATCAGCAGCAAAGTTCCATATCGTGAAGCAATGGGCAGCCTCATGTATCTTGCAGCAGCAACACGCCCTGACATTGCATTCGCCATCAAAAAAGCTGCATGGGTCATGGACAGTCCAGCTGAAAAGGATTGGAATAAAATTAAACACATCTTCTGCTACTTGTGATCAACCAACAACTATGGCCTCAGGTACACTTGTGGTTCTGGTGAACTAAAAGTTTTTAGTGATGTTGACTTCATAGGACATAAGATAACTAGATGTTTCACCACGGGTGTTCTAGCTATATTTGCTGATGGTGCAGTGTCTTGGACAAGTCGACTACAAAAGAGATAGCCCTCTCAACAACTGAAGCCAAAATCATAGCAGCAAGTGAAGAGGCTAAAGAGTTAGTCTGGTTGAAGCACCCGCTGTCAGAACTGTTGTCTGATTTTGCCGGGGGGGGGGATCTATACATTGACAATAGCAGTGCCATCAAACTAACCAAAAACCCAGAGCATCACAAAAGTTCAAAACACATTGAGGTGCAACACTTCTATATGAGGGAGAGATACCTTAATGACTACAACACATTGACAGGAGAAAACAACTGCCATACTTGCTTACAAAACCCATTGAACCTGTTCGATTTGAAGTATTGTGTCATGAAATTGAAATTATCTTTGGGGAGCAATGAAGAGCAATGTCTGTTGTATGACAGTGTTTTGGATGAAGTGCTAAGTCTAAAATACTGCACACTACCCACAGTGTTCACGCTATGTGTGTGCATTTACAGTGTAGGCTAGATTTTGCGCTATTGTTTGCTATACTCCTCTTTTCAACCCTCTGTATGCTGTCCACTAAATCACATTGCAAAAACAGTTTTGACCACACCCACAACAAAATTATTTGTAATAAATTTACATCTTCCTTTATGAATTTGAGGAGTGATGCAGTCTCTAATGCTCCTTAATGACCACAATCAAACTCTATGGGGGGGAATCATCATATGTTGGAAACAAGTATGCGTAAATACAATAATATTGCTTTGATATTGATATATTTGTTAACTGCAGTTGGGTTGATGCCTGGTGGCAGTAGTACAGTACACATTTACACACAAGCAATACACAGAACAACACCATTAACAACTTTGGTTGGTAGGCTTTCTGGGATTCGAACCCAGCGTGGTGAAACTAAGATTAACGTTGAACTAACTGCATATAGATTATTGCCTAATGGGAATAGTGCAGACCTTGCCCTGTCTTTGAGGGTTATACCCTGGCATTTGCCTTACAACTGAGGAAAAACTGAAATTTAAGGAATCTTAGAAACTGTGCAAAAGAGTCAAAAATGCTAGGCTGAAGCATCTTTTAAACTTGCCAATTTAATTTCCAGTAACAGGATACCAAATAGGGCAGATATGCAGACTGTGTTGACTGATCAGATTTGCTGCACAGGCTGTGTCTTTGCATTTTCTGAAAAATAGTTGGGCTCAACTACCAAACTTCCTTCCAACAAGCAACAGCCTTCTTCATACTCTCATGAGACTTCCTGTTTGCCAGTAGAGCACCCACCACATTCACAGAGAATACTATAAACTCATTTTCACATAACCTGCATAAACATGTTTGGTTTAGCCATGAAGTCCACAGCATATTGGAAGTGTTCAGATATGTTTCTAACATATTTTATAGAAGTGCTGTATCATATACTGGATACTGAAGGCAGAATAACTAATACAGGTATGATTCTGACTGTCTGTATATTATTATCTAGTTCACATCTGTTACAAAGAAACTAAGAAATAATCCACAATTTATCAACCATCACTTTCATGAATGACAAATTATCTGAAAATAATGAGTTTAGCACACAGGAAAATGAAGACAATTCTTATAGTGTTGATGACAAAACAAACAAGTTATCGCACTGCACACACTTATCGGTAGAGAAAAACAGTCAGCATCTGCTATGCACTGAACAAGCTGCATGCTTGCCTGGACACATCACAAACACAAAACTTCACATTTCCATATTTAAAGAGAAACTTTCTGGGTTTTGTGCTTTGAGAAGAAAGTGGAGACAGGGAAGTAGGTTCAAAGGAAAGAGGATAGTGAGATTCTTAGAACACATATAAAGTTCTCTTCTTAAACTTAAATGCTTGACTTATGTTTTAGCTGTCAAAATACTGTACTCACTTGCCTTGAAACCAGTCAAGGGAAATGTTTATAAATAGAGAGATTGCCTTTGCGATTGTCTTTGACACACCTCTTCCAGCACACTTTGCCATCACTTGAATCAACATGATACATTTTATGAAAACAGTTAACTGTAGTACCCGTCACAAAAACATATTTTATGGAAAGACACAGCCACTCTCTCATCTCAACATAAATTACACCACATATTCACTTCACGTAAGTTTATGGTACATTCCATTCCAAGTTCCAGTCCTTGATTAAAGTACAGGATACATTTGTTCAATTGCACACACTAAACTGTTTTGTGTATACAAATATTATGTACATATACAGAGGTTAGTCCCTATCACTCTTTTGCTAACAAAGAGTTTTAATAAAAATGTGAATCATCAATCTATTTAATTATTGGTCTTTATAATGAAAGTTGGTCAAATATTATTATAATAAATATCAGTGTTAAACCTATGTAGGGGGAATGATGAGATGCCCATATGAAATTTGGTTACATCTTGTTATGAATTAAAAGGCCCATTGAGTCATTGCTAGTTATTTTGTAGTCAAACGTGTGATCTTTAGGTATGTGAGGCAAGTGCAAGATTTTGAACTACAAGGACTATGTTACAGGTACACCACTACAACCACAGTAACATCGCCTAGAAAATGTTTCTCCTGTCATAAAGAGAGAAACAAAATCAAGGAGGGCATTCAAAGAAATGAGTTACTGACTACAGATATCGTTGTGAACATTCACAGTCTGTCTGAATCCAGCTATGAGCTGGTGGCTTGTGAAAGCAAAATGTTGTGATTGTATTTTCCTTTCAGTACATTGCTGAAAGTATTAAATAAATTAGTATAATGAATTAAATGTGTATAAAAATACGAATTCAGGAACTTGTAAATATGAACTAAATACACGTTCATGTGATAAAACATTATTTCTCAATAATGACTAGGCTTTGTTTCAAGCTTCTGACTAGAAAAAATATATGTAAATATAAAAACCAAACAATAAACAGGTCTTCAGTCAATGATTTCACAAACACTTGTTCATCCTTGTATCCTTTCATGCAATAATGCCATGACTCTCTGTAAAACTTTGTATGATACACATTGTGGACTGCGCACTCATCAAATTGTTTATCATCATGGGCATCTTGAATTCATGCCATGCCAGTTCTCTTAATTTAGTGTACATAGATTATGCCATATAATCCCCACAGGAAGGAAACAGTGATTTATTAACATGGTATCTTACTTTTAAGAGAATACACATTACTGGCTTAGTTATGGATGCCAACAAATTATTCATGGTATCAAAACAATCTGTAAACTTTCATTACAAGGATCAGTATACCTACAGACCAACAGGCCTTTTTCTATGCCTGTGATCTATTAGATTGTAATCAGTATTGCAAATTTCAAGGTTATCCTTTCAGAGCCAAAACTGTTCTGAAACTAGTGTGGGGTTTAGCTGGCAAGACTGAGAAATGACTAACATCAAAGTGCTGGGCGAGGTTTCACAGACCCAGTCAATTAAAACCAAAGAATTCAGTTCTAAATTCAATGGCTATGTACATCTTACATGTGTAATGTAATGCATATGTCCCAAAAGTAAACAGTACATTTGCTATAAAATGGGTTCCTGGTTCTCATAATTTTATGTATAATTATGAATTTCATAATGTTAGTGCTTCTGAAAGCAAGGCTGGTAAATACTCCATTCTTGTGTGCATAGTGCATGAGGACAGGACCTGCAGAAATCTTACCATCTTAAAAGGAAAACTACCTTAAGCATTAGGTCTGCCACATGAATACAAATCCTTGTGTTAAGATAGTGCAGAAGTACACTATGTACTCTACATAAAATTAGTGCAGAAAAGTAATGCACCTGTCTTATTTTATAAATCAACTCAACTGTGTCATATTTTCAAGTCAGTGTTTCCTCACATACATACTATTGGGAAAGCATGAAATATTTCACCTCATATTTTTTGTCTTCCCTAGCTAAGAAATGGAATATTAGAAATGCATCTGAATGTGTATTTCTCTAGATTTTTTCTGGTTTAGTGGATTTTCTTCATTTTTGGTATGTATGGATGTTCTTGTCATGAATAAGTGACCAGAAAATATGCATATTGGAACTTAAAAAATGAAGTTCAGAGAAAATGGAAAATTTTTTACACAGATCTGTTGTTATTTTAAAGCTTTACTCACTCATAGAGAATACAGTTCTGACCATGCATCCAAAGATACTTATAAGGCATTAAAAACCTTTTCTTTTCTTGAGATGCACAACTGCTATGATAAGTCTGAGATATATAATTCACAGCACTCTGCCTGAATTATGTGAATATTTATGCAATGATGCCATGAAGAAATAAAGACAGGAGCCATATTTGCAAGTTTATGAATGTGCAGTTAATTATGAAATAAGTCAACTGCAAAGTATGACAAAGCAGGCCTGCCAATCACAGGGCTGAAAATATAAATTGACTCCCTCTTAAAACTGAACATTTAAAAGTAAACTATCTTTCCTGTTCATTATAAAATATAAAGTCATAAGATAACATGGCTTTTCTTTCACCATTGAATTTAAACCCTATAATGGCAATCTATATGTAAAACAAAGTAGCAAGAGCTGCAAATTAGAATGAAATGTCAGAGGGTTATATGTATATATATCTGTTTGCCACTGTTATGTGCTGCATCAAAGGCATTCAAATGTACATGACAAAATATTGCTTTAATCATCATTTCCACACTGATATGAACAAATAAGTTAATATTCAAATGGCAGTAGGTATTATTTATAGAAGAAATATGGTTCTTGTCTAATGAAGGACCTTCTGTCCCTAGTATGTGGTTAAGTTTAAGATTTGCAGACCTGACAGTGCAAATTATCCTACACATTGTATTCTGTCAAAACTGCATGCCACTGTTCAAGAACAATTATACTATAACATCCCATTACTGATCAACCAAACAGCTGACAAACTTTCAATTAATAATGACATAGAACATGAATAACAGCAACATTAAACATTCATTAATATATTAATGTATTGTGCGCTTTCTTCAAACTTTTTAAGAAAAATAATCCATACTCTTCTTTGCAAACAATGGAATTCCTACAGTTAAAATATATAATTCTGTAGGGAAGACATGTTACATTTTATGAATATGAAAAGTTTCCTTTCATACACAAAGATAAAATGTTATGCACATACATAAAAATGCCTATCAAAATAGTGACTAGCTAAAGAAGGGATATGTCTAACACTGGTTTCTAGAAGTTTTCAATACTATGTAACAGCACTCTTCATGAATTGTTATGATGGTGTTGTCAGAATGTTTTCAAATAGGCATATTGTTTAACACTGTAACTAGACAGTGGAACATAAAACAATTAGCATTAAATTTAAAACATTTTTAAATACTAACATTATTTGCCAGTATTATTAGAGGCTGGAATAAAAAATAATTAGCATGAACTTTGAAATTACTCATAATTTTGCAAGTTTCAAGATGATACATTTATTTATCAGTTACCACTGTAACATTTTTCTGCAATGTAAGTGCCATGTAAATGTCTTGAGTGGATTTTGATGAATACATGAAAGAGTAGAAGTGGAGACAAAAGTTTAATGATTTAAGAAATGCTTTGCCATTATTTTTGGGCTTTATGTATTCTGGTCACAATGTACTACTACCAGGATTAAAATTTTTCTTGTTAATTTATACTATGAAAATTTTCACTCCTGTACTGAGAAGGATGAAACAAACCACAGACGTTAGCGTAACCCACAGAATAGGCAGTTGTACTTTGTAACTGATTATGGTCAGTCTATTGATACAGACAATAAAGCATAATACAGTTAAATAATTGGCACAAGAATATTTGTGGATCTTCTCAGTATCAATTACAATCTGTTGTTTTATTCAACATGTTTACCAATTCCACCAGAAATGCACTATTCATTATGTTATTTTTAAAAGTGGAATTTGTGCCTGAAAGTTCGAGTTTTGTATTTACAGACCATTATGTTTAATGCTACTCTTTCGATACTTGAATGATGAAACAGAGTACTTCTGAATGGTGACATACAAAAGTGTACGATGCTTATGAGGGGAAAAAAAACCAAGTAAATAAATTTCTTATGTGAGAACAGTTCCAAGATGTGAACATATCCAAAGACCATATGTCATAGAACAAAAGAATATAATATTGCACTGTTATTACAATAACTTTCTTGCCTATATATGGATGAATGACAACACGTGGTATCTCTACATTGATAGAAAACTATGTTGTTGACAGAGCGCTTGTTTGGAAAGCTACTGTACATGACAGTGGGATCTTGCTTACCACGGGGTGATGTCTCCTATAAATTATTATTTGAAGATAAATATGTTGTGCAGTAATTTTGCAAGGTGCCAGGTTGAAGGAAGGGGGATGGAGGCAACTTCCTAATTGCAGGAACATCTGGAAAAGGAGAAATACTTTCTTATAGGGGACAGAAATTTATATTTTGTAATTATTATAATTAAAAGTTTAATACTACCTTAATTGTATTTCTGTCTTGGTCTAAAATGCAAAAAAATTAATTACTGCACAAATGTCATCTTGAATTCTTATATTATATTGAACTAATATGGCACAAGGGATCTCTAAATAAATTCAGTACGTCGCTCGTCTCTTGTCACTGTCAAACAGAAGTTCTCAGTCTTTCACTCCCTAAATCATTGTAATGTTTCCCTTTACCTAATGATCATGTCATGAATGAAGAAATACAAATACATATATGTATATATATATATGTAACTAAAACAGTTTTAATATAGTTGATTTATAGAGGGAATTATCAATACAATTATTTTACATCAGTAACAATTTCCATCTAATTTCAAACCATTTTACAATTTAAGTGTCTAACAACAAAAATAATATTATGTATTAGAGGCTTCTTAATGTGAAGCTAAAGCATTAATGTACCAGCATGCTGAATTAAGATCCAAGAGTCTGCCACAGTGATAACAGTATCAAACTTCGTGTTATTTCCTTTTATGTGGTATTTCAGGTAAACACATTCAGTAGATGGAGTGAGATCAACAAATGTTGCTACTTTCATCCTTCTCCACCACAGCTTCACCCTAGCTGTCAGCATCCACGTCATTACATGAGATCTAAATTTTGTTGAATGTCTACACATTTCATTTTTGGCAGTATGAGTGTAACAATTATCAGCATTTTTAGGAAAAGTCAAATTACTGATGCATTGTAAGTGCCACTTATTTCATGACCCATGAGTCACAATTACTGCAATGTCCAAAGAAGAGAACTGTACATAATTCCAAAATTTCATGTTGATTTATTATGATATCTGAAATCATGGCTGACAATTCATTCTGTTCATACAAATTGGCTATTTTTTGTGTAATGGAAATTATTCAGATAGATTTAGTACATTCAACAAAATTAATATTGTTAGCTAAATTTAATTCTGTATGGTGCACTAACAAGGATACCTTGATTATTTGATCAGCAATATAGGTTATCTTATGTCATTGTTGATGACCATATTCATACCCAGGAACATATGTGTCTGTTGTTTACTTTTGAAGCTACAACTGCTGCCATCAAATTGCTATGATTAACCATTGCTGTGTAATTTATCACAGTAAACAAATTCAACCATCAATTTGTTATGACCCATTCAATAATAGTTGAACTGTCATGCATGAATTTATGGCATTAGTACATTAACTGAAGGGCATGTGGAGACCTTAATACAAGGAATGAATGTGTCTATCTGTATGCTGCTGCCATATATAAAATACCAGATTTGTTTAAAAGAATTGATTTGATAATTTAAAAAAAACACAATTTCTCAGTAGTGTAAAGAAAATTGGATCTCTCAATTGAAATGAAAGAAACTCAAGCATATCTGACACACCAAAGAATACTGTAACATGCATTTACCAGACAAATTCCTGACAGAGACATTAATGGAAACAAGAACACAGTCTACTATGAACTTTTAACTATGAAGTCCACAGGTTTTCTCCTTTTATCAAACTTTTCAGTTGACATTTGATGTAATAAGCAAATGTATAGATTCTACTCTTCCACTTCTCATATAATGCAGTACAATCTTATTAGATGTACAAAAGAAACCTTAATAGCAGTCTTACCTTGTGGATATATAACTTAAGAATATGTAATATCATGCAGATGGTCTAGTAAAATACAAAGCAACTATTGCAAGAATCAGTGCTTTTCAGTAATTATAATATGAAATATACATTGCAGATGTTACAAACCTGGACTGTTCCAGAGTATATGTGTGTTTAATCAAATGTAAGAAATGTAGAATTGGTCCATCACAGATCAGAGTACATTTCAAAATATACTCCTTCATTAAAGTGAAAAGAAACTAGCTGACAAATCAACATTTAGTGACAACGCTTTGAACAGCATGACTGTCTAACACAATTTCAAGTCTTCGTTCAAGAATTTGCACAGTATCCCTAACCCATAATTTTGGGAAGAATTTTATATTATTTTCCCATTGCTTGATCTGTACTATATCCCTTCCTTCATTTCTACATAATTTTGGTATTTACACTGACTTTGGAGACAAATAAAGCATACAGTCCTTTACTACAAAAAATATCATGCATTTTCTTCTAATTTAAGTACAAAGAGTCATTTACACTTTTGGAATTCTATTTAAAGCATAATTATTAAGTACTGGAATTGAAAATTAATAATAAATTATTACTTTTTAATGCATGACTCCTTGCACACAATTTATCAGGTGTCACCATTTTCTCTTGTGTTTTGGTTGCAGACACATCATGTGCCCTTATTAGTATCCCCTCTAAACTCACTTCAAGACTGCTCATATTTATATTTCTTCTGTTCACACAGATTGGAACATTTAACTTCATTGTTTATCAACAATAATTTTCTGAAAATGGCTCATTTTCTGTAGAAGAAATAACAGTTTTCCAGGATAACTCTTACCTGTTACCTTAAGAACAATACTATTTAAGACAATGACATTAATTCATGAATAATACAAATATGAAATTAAATACAAAATAATTAGAAGTTAAAGAAAATCCTGTAGTGCTAGGTCAGTGATGAAAGAGGTGTTTCAAACAGCTTCCATACTTGAAATTTAAAAAAGTCTTCATAAATAGAAGTAGAAATTTAATTCCAGAAAGGAAGTGTTAAGGTAAAAATAATGTACACTTTGTTATTCAGTACCTTTGTTTCTTACATATTTGGAATAATATTTGGAAGTGTGATTTAGAGTATGTACTGCTACTGCTGATGGTGGTAAAATATTCCAGTAGGTTCTGAGGCACTGAGTGATTATCTTAACTCATTTGAAGTTTATATCTTTTTCTTGTTGGCTGCAAAATCATTGACTTTCATATCCTTATTTAACTCTGAGTTATGTCATGATTATAAACTAATGATGCATAATAACTGCATAAACTGTGCTACTTCCTTGGCATGATATAGAGTTCACTTCCTACATGACCTGTCCAAATTCTGCAGGTTATGTAGTTAAAAGAGTACTCGGTGGAATGCACCTTCTTCATTTTGTGTCAACTGTCTTTCAGTGGCTCACCTAGTCTATCTTCCTGTCTTCATTGTTACTGGAAATGCATACTGTTGATTGTGGCTGAACAGGCCTACCCATAAGCTGCTGGAATCTTTTGTATGAAAAGTTTTATTTACAGGAATTCATCTACTCCCACTTCCAGGATTGTGCATTCATATCCATTTTCACATTCTTTGTCTGCTGACTATAATGACTGTGTATGTTCACTGCAAATTCTTTTGATGTATGGTGTACAAAGAAACACAGTGAAACATGTTGTTAACATACAGTATTGCCTTCAAAATACCTTGAGCTGTTAACCATCATGCAATCTTGAGAATGAATCTGCAACATAGCGAGAGTTCCGCATTGCCAGGCTATAGCTGTCTTCTGAATTGGAAGTTTACCGTATTACGGTACAACTCACCTCATCAACATAGCACTGCTATGACATTATGCATTACTCTCCTTACGCCCACCAGTTTGGGTGGCAGTAGGTGTTCCTGCTGAACTACCTCCACCGCCATTGTTACCATTGTTGTTTAGTTGTGCCAACTGTTTAAAGAGTGATGAGTTGACAAAGCGAGGATAGGAGTCCCTGTGCATGAGCGTGTAGATCTGAAGTTGAGCCTCATCAAACGTGTGAGGTGTTGGATCAATCATATTGCGATTTACAATCTCCCTCACCCTCGAGTCCAGACTCACCTACAACACATAATGCACGTAACTAAGTGTAATATATCATATATTTCATGTCTATTTTACACTTAAAAGGAATAAAACTTAAGGCTACATATTTTGGGTGAGAGGTAAGGGTTTTTCTCATCATCTTCAAGCAGACAATGCTTCTGCTGCTTCCTATTATGGTCTCATGAACTCATAAGCAACTGAAAATTATCTGAAGGGAAATGGCAGTACACAGAAAATAGTATGAATGAATCTGGGAATAAATGAAAATAGCAAACTCCATCATGTACTAAACAGACCTTACCAACACATTTTTCACTTTCAAAATGTTGTATGATACCCGTGTAAAAGTAATTTCATTTACACACATGAAGAAAAGCATGGCCTTCCCTGGCACCAGTTTTAAAGAAGCTCACAAGTACTCAGAAGCATTTAGTGCCAATCTCATTTGTCAAATTTCACTCATATTAGGCCATGTGGAGATTACATCTAGAAATTCATTATAAGAGTATGCTTATACTCCACCTACTTTCATGAGACTCCTACTCATTCAGCAAATTTTTTTGGATATCTCCTGTATTCAAAGTTATCCAAATCAAACAAAACAAACTTCTTCTTCTATATGATAATTTTCGTTTTAAACTCAGAAAGCAGATTTTAAACCACGCAAGCAAATAATGGAAATTTTATCGTGCACTTGCTGTTGGAATGTTGATCAACATGATTCAGGAAAAACTCAGCCTAAGGACACTAAACCAAATTTTGGGAAGGCAGCATTTACCACATTGTTTCATTTGTTGGCAGAGGTTCTGAGAATGAGGAGGAGAAACTGCAGGCAGTTGTATTATTAAGAGCAAAACTGGGATACATTTCATAACCTGAACTCAAAATCTGTTCCCACTATCAACAATAAAGGTTCATAAGAATTAAACAAGATAGTCTTGGATAATCATTCTGGGAAAGTAAAAAATATATTGTCAGTTACACAGCTGTTGATGAAGATAATTCACATTACTCTCTGGAATTTATGTACAGTAAACAACATACACTGAGACTGATAGTTGGAGCAATGTTATGGAACATAACACCACACAAGTGTTATATGATGCAACGAGCTAACCAACCAGCCAACCAACCAACCAACTACCCAACTTATCAGCCAACCAACCAACCAACCAGCCAACCAATCAAAGTCCATGAGAAAATGATAGCTTCTCAGCCAGTCAACATATCTTCATTACCATGTTCACAACAGCCCACCACTTGTCTCTAAACTGTCATAAATCTAGTCCACCTCCTCCCATCCTATTTGTTTAAGAAACATATCAATATTATCCTCCCATCGATGCCTGTGTCTATGGCTCAATCTTTCAAGTTTCCCCAAATAAAACCCATATGCCTTTCTGTTCTCTACTATACATGCCACACCTTGCCCACATAATTCTCCTTGATTTTATCAGCTCATTAAAATTTGGCGAGGAGAAAAATTGTGAAGCTCCTCATTGCAGTATTCTCAAATGCCCTCAGTCTATTTTCTTCCCGTAAAGTGAGCGACTAAGTTTCCCACCCATATAACAACAGGCAAAATTATAGTTTTTAATATTTTAATCTTGTATTTTTTTACATAGAATCTGGCAAGACAAAAGCTTTTGGACCAAGTGGTAGCAAGTATTCCCTGCATACGATTTGCTCTTAATTTCTTCATGCCTGTGTACAAGATTAGTAATATGATACAATAGTAAGCACTGGTCATGTGCAGAGAAATATGAATATTTCCATAGTGTAACACTCAATTTATGAGATTCAGAGCTGTCATACAGACTGAAAGGGGGGGGGGGGGTTCCAGTTATGCACAAGGCCAGAAATTTGATGAAATATGTGCCAAATCCACATTTTTGGAAACAGACAACATAGGATACATTTTCAAGAGACTGGAATTTTTGCTCTGTAGATATGTTCACACAGATTATCACAAAGAAGCATGTGCTTAAAGAAACAAACTCTGTTACAATAGAAGAAGTAAATTTTCAACACAATATCACTCATAAACAGAATATTCAATATACATTTTTTTTAAAAAAACCACATTATAAATCATTTAAATAGTAGAGTAGATTAATCTTTCTGGGAGCATATCTCCTTGGTAGAACCAAAAAATTAAAATTTTGGAAAAACATAATACACTGTGAATTTTCTGTGTGTTGCAGCTATTTATATAATATTATTGATTTTAACACCCACACAAGAACACCATACCTGTAAAGTAAGAAAACTGTAATACCACCAGTTAGTTCTGTATCCAAGATAATGAATATATGATACTGAAGTTTATTCTTTTATTATTACCTCTTTGGGCGAGAGTATTGAGATGTAGTCCTCATATATAAATCTGGCTTTCTCTTCAACAACATCTGGGTTGGTTTCCTTTTTGAGCTCTTCACAGGCAAGCCAGAAGAGAATATTTTCTTCACTGTACTCACAGCGCAGAAAATCTCGAAACACTTTCCTGCCAGCTGGAAAGAGAAGAGATGCTGTACCAAAGACTGCTAATAAAATCGGAGATGAATGATGCAAATGGGCAAAACTCATGAAACCCATTTTGCAGCATTACCAAGTCTCCAGTCTGTAAATGTTGTATAATATTGATGTAATACATATGTAATATAATGACAGCAAAATGCAATATAGTTGATAAGTTAGCATGCTAAGCTTGTGACAGATGTCCATAATAATGTAACCTAGTAGTCAGTATTTCCTTACTGCTTGCAATCGTAAATGTGGTACACAGAATATTATTATCATTGGTTTCATTGTGTTATTATGACAGCTTGATACACGAGCGTTAAATTATGATTTTATATTTTCTTAGATGTGCAGTGTTCACAGTAGTGGATTAGGTCGTTTGACCTGTTCCGGCATTGACACGTTGCCATTGTTTCCTGGGGCGTCCGCGAACCCTTCTTCCTCAGGGTTTGTAGGTGAGGGCGTGTTTCAGGAGTCTGGTGTTGTCCATTCTTTCAAGGTGGTTGATCCAGTTTTGTTTGTATTTGAGTCTCTAGTCTTGTATTCCAGAGATCTCTAGTTCTTGTCTTACGTTAACAATTATAAACATCAATGTGATGGTTCCATACTTAGTGCATGGAAGTGAATCACAGCAAAGGATCATTAAATTATCCTCATAATCTTCTCTTCCTCCCATATTCAGCATTTTAACATCTGCAGTGGTCTAAAAACTGTACATAGTTAGTTCCTGACAGTTCCTGCAATCCTTACTATGTAGACTAAATAATTTGAAGAACAACAAACATCAGAAGTAATACTCAGAACTTCTTGTTATACAGTAGCAGAACCAGTAAAATTCAGGATAAGAAAATATAATTTTTAATTTGGATGAACATATGACTTACTTCAAATTAGATTCAAAATTGCAGCACAATCACAATATTTAAATGGATACACATGTATATGATTTCAGGACAGTGTCTTACAAACTGTCGCACTCTCGCAGGTTGAAGTTTCAGTTTATGTGCTCATCCATTTAAGCACACACATTACATTGGACACGTCAATTGCAGATCACAATTTATATACTACAAAACGCAACTTATAATATATGGACATCCACCCAATATGATGTAATAAATAACAATACAGAACTTAAAGACCAATTGGATGTGGAATCCGTCACTACATCTAGATACATGTGTACTTATACATGTATATGTATCAGCTTTGTGTAAGTCAATGTCATCTTGTATTACAAAAGTAGTAAATTAACGTAATGAAGTTCATCATTAATATAGTGAAGATTATAAGGAATATATGTAATAAATATATCTAAATATTAAGAATTCATATTAAAAGTAATAATATAGTGTTGTACTGAGTTATATCACATAGAAAATTATTTAGATGTTTACTTTTAAAATTAATACACTGAACCAAGTTCTCTATTTGAATTCCAAGTAAAATATTCCTGCACTGATTAAAATGGATTTATAGAAGGAAATTCTTTAGAATAGATTTGAATTGCCCTATGTCATGAGATGTATTTTTTATGCTAGTAGGAAGGTGATTAAAAAATTTGATTCCAAGATAAAAGGGTCTCCTTTGGAATGTTGTTAAGTCTGCAGTTGGAGTATGTCAGTCAGAACTAAACCTGGTGTTGATATTATGAATCTCTGAATTTGATTTGTATAAATCTTGTATAATAAATAATAAATAACAAATAAAATTTGTATAAATCTCTATTTTTGGCTATGAATAATAAAAAGGAAAAAAAAATATTGTGATTTTATGGTTGAATTTTTAGTTTCTTGAATAATTGACAACAACAATCTCTATTTCTGGCATTCATAATAACTCTAATTATCCTTTTTTGAATTTTAAAAATATTGGAGCTGTAGGCAGAATTACCCCAGAAAATTATGCCATGCAATAGGATGGAATAAAAATATGAGAAGTAAATTGTCCTTAGTGTATCTTGGGACATAAAATGATTGACGTACCTAATTGCATAGCATGCTTTGCCTAGTTTAAACATCAACTGATCAATATGGTCTTTCTATGACAAGGAACTATCTATATCTAATCCAAGAAATATAGTATTTTTAATCTCCTTAATCTGTTTTTTGTCATAACTTATCTTTACATTAATTTCATGACTATTTTTTGTCATAAATTGTAAAAGTAAGTTTTATCAAAATTTAATGATAATAAGTTAACTTTGAACCAGTCATTTATATTATCAGTTATAGTTAATATCTTCTTTAAATTTTGGGGGACTAGGATTTGCAATTATTATTCTTGTGTCATCTGCAAACAGAACCAGATTAGATAGGTCAGCTATTATATTCGGAAGATGATTTACATAGAGTAAGAAGAACAAAGGACCAAGTACTGAACCCTGAGAAACACCATGTTTTATTTTGCCCCATTCTGAAAAAAGTAGTATTATTAGAAAAGCTATTATCTGTTAGCACTCTTTGATGTCTATCACTGAGGTGTATTGGTTTTGCCCCTGAATCCATAAAATTTACATTTTGACAATAGTATATCATGATTTATGCAGTCAAATGCTTTTTATAAGTCATAAAATATTCCACCAACTGTTAATTTTTTATTAAGTGCTAGTTTTATTTCATTTATTAGTTTATATCAGGCTTTTTCAGTTGAGGAATTGTTTCTGAAGCCATATTGTTCAGTTGCTAATATATTATTTTGGTTAATGTGTTGGTATAATTTTGTATATATAACTTTTTCCAAAACATTTGAAAAGAACGTAAAGTAAAGAGACAGGTCTAAAATGGGTTATATTAGTTCTTTCTCCTTTTTTTATATAATGGTTTTATTTCAGAACATTTTAATCAGCAGGAAAAAATACCAAAAGAATGTGATTTTTTACCAATGTATGTTAGTGGAAATATGATGAAAGGTGTACTCACTTTTAGAATTGTTGTAGAAATCTCAACATATCGATAAGCGTTTTTGGATTTTAGTGATTTGATAATTTTTTCAATTTCTTTAGTTGTATAGTTTAGTGTCATGTTTGTAAAGGGGAGCTTAAAGTTTTTATGATACCAATGTATAGGATTGTTACTATTTAATGAAGTCTTATCATTTTTTATGTTACAATTTATTTTGTCAGCTATTGTTAAGAAGTAGGTATTGAAAGAGTCTGCAATTGATTGTTAATTAGTATTTAATTTGCCATCTATATTTATGAGTTGGGTACCTTTATTTGTATGGTTTTGCCTGTTTTTGTTTTTGTAATATCCCAATAGTTTTTATTTTTTTGGTGGATTGAGACATCTTATTGTTGTAATAAAGTTGTTTTGCAGCTTTAATTACTTTAGACAAAAATTAACAGATTTGTAGTGCACCTTTAATTTAGGATTACTACAATCTCTACTATTCAAATAAAGTTCTCTTTTACGTTGGCATGAGGTGTTTAATCCTGTTGTAGTCCAGGGTTTGTTATTATGTGTCCTGTATATTTTCTGTAACAGGAAGCAGGAGTTGAAAACTCTTAAATATGTGTTAAGAAAATTGTTAAAAACTGTAGTAGCATTGTCCTCGATAAAAACTTTACTTCAGGTTTCATAGCTGAGATTAATTACAAATTGAGATATAGAGAAGTTATTAAATTTTAATGTACTTTGGGTTATGCTAATATGTTTATCTACAGTAATATTATTAATTGTTATGATGTGGGAATCATGATCAGGTAACCCATTAACCAGTGGATGTGAGGATTAGTTTTCATACTTTACTTTATCAATAAATATATTATCTATTGCTGTCGTAGAGTTATTGTTTACACTAGTTAGAAAGTTTACTGTACTATAAAGGTTGTATGAGAGTAACAAGTTGACTAGTTTACTTTTTTTGATTGTCATTAAAGTAATTTATATTAAAGTCATGGCAAATATTAATCTCAATAGTGGTGTTGTGGAAGAAATTGAGTATGGAGTCTAGGGTACATAAAAAATGCAAAAAATTTCCAGTAGGTGATCTGTAATTGTATACAATTCACATAGTTAAGGATAAAAATTATCCTAACTGCACATGCTTCAGTGTCTTTTTCATTACAAAATTCATCCGATTAATGTTTGTACACTGAAGCGTATCAAGCATAAAAATATTTACTCACCATTCTTGAAAGATTACCTGCAAAATTTAGCTCCAAGTTTATATATATATAATAAATTTCAGAGTCTTTGAGATGATGCTCTGTTAAAAAAAGTACCTGGGGAAAGTTTGGAGACAAGAAACTTATTAATTCCTCTGTTTTGTTTGACAGATCCCTAGTGTTCTGGTGATCCACCATTAAACTATTTGTCTTATTCGAATTTGACAGAGGATCATTACTTGCTTGAGGCTGTCACTTTAAACAATTAGGACCTTGGTTTTGCATTTCTGATTATCTTTTTGTATACTAAGAGATCACATAACCTTAATAGAACTATTTATCATGGAGTTATCTTCTAGAATATGGTCCTTGTTTACCATAAGAAATAATCAGATTTCGTTAAAGGAGTCTTCCTTGGTCTAGTTGATATTCTATTTACAACTTTTTCATGGTTTTGTGGAAATGTTTGGTTTTGATCTGATTTCAAGTTTAGAATTACTGAAGGGTCCATTTTGTTTTCCAATATTGAATATGTGTGACAGACTATTAGTTTAGAAAGCGCTTCCTTTCCTTGACCGTTCAGGAGTAGACCGTGACTAGTTAAAAGTTTCCTGTCATTATCAATTTCTAACACTGATGAATGTTGATATACTCTTACCGTATTCTTTAGCTTTCTGTTAAATTAATTAATTTCATTGTTCACACATGAAGACTGAATTAAATCATACCAATGAGGAATTGTTAATAAAATAATATTACTGTGATTATTAGTTTTGATAAAGTCTATTATATGTTGTAGGGCTATCTAGAGTTGTTCTTTGCGACAGTGTTAGCACCTCCGCAAAATATTGAAAAGTCACTTTTCGTTCTTTTCATGATATCACTTGTTGCTGAGTTCACTAATACATCAGTTCCAACACCTGGTTTCACAAATCCTTGAACCTCGAAGTTATCCATTATATTGGGTTTGCCATTTGCTGCACAGTTTCTGTTTTGACTGTCACCTATAATTAGAACTTTATGTTCTTCCTGCATGAAAACTTATTACTGAGCCTATTTACTGGTGATTCACTATCAGTTATCAGATTCTGTCACTTACAGCACCTATCTTATCACTTTCACTGGAGGACACTTGTCCATTAACTATACCTGGGATGGTATAATTTAAGCTCATATGCGTATCATGTAGTTTCCTGGGTCTTATCGCTGGTTGTTGAAGTTTAGGTGGCTGATATGGCAAGATTACAAGAATTATAACCTCACTTATTCAGTACCTCATTATCATTCACATGTTTCCTTGCTTTGGAATGCTGATTGTTGCATCGCAGTAGATTGATATTAGCACCATTTAGTTTTGGTGAAATGTCCACACCACTTGAGTCCAAAGGTCCATTGAGGTTAGTTAGTACTTCACAGCGGTTCTTAGTCAGTACATTTGAATTCAGCTGGTCGACTGTAGAATTTCTCTTCTTCCCTCGATATTTTGTAGTAACCGGTACCCACTTTAAATGATGAGGTGTTGGTTGAATATTTTCATCATGACCTTGTGTGGTCCCACTGGATCCATTCATGTGACATGGGATCATGTCCAACTCTTCTTCTAAAATATTAATAATTGAAGTAGGTTATTTCAACTCAATTCACATCTCCTGTAACTCAACTTTCAACAACAATGGCACATCAATTCTTCTCAGTTATGGGAATTTTCAGAAGAAGTTGGGACACTATCATTTCTAGATATGTTATCATTCCCACACAACGTACCTCCCGTCATCTTGAAAGTTGAAAGTTAAATTTGTTATCTCGGAGTAATTAATAACATGTCTGGTAATTCGGTGAAAACGTTTTAGTATACTGCAAGATGTCATAATAATGACCCCAATCAACATCTGAAATCTCATTCAGTGACTTTGCAGCAATAACCGACTTAGAATTAAGAATTGCCATATTGTGGTTAAAATGATGTCCACAAATTTTACAAAGAATTTAGTCAAGGATATGAGCATTACGGCGGTGCAAACTGATTAAAAGACTCACGTGACAGTGACTGAATTGTGGACCTGCAATGTCAGGTACTATGGTGCTCTTAGGCCAGGACCTGCCCACATACCTGCATAAGGCAGGAACTAACCATTTTTTCAACCTATTGCACAGCATGGAGTAGTTATTCCATTCTGTTTCGTCTTGTCATTCCAGACAGTTATGCTGAAAACTGCAGGTTCCTTATTTGCTTAGACTGATGATAAGAAAGTATACGCTGGTTTGATCAGTTCATTTCTACAAATGATCTTGCTTCGTCTATATGCTTCTTCTTCACATTCATATTTGGATGGATAAACCTTATTTAGACTGGTAACATGTAATTAGAAAAAAGTTTCCGAAACTTTAAATTTGTTGAATCTGCGTACAACATTAAATATCAAAGCTGAAAAAAAATATGTCAAAAATACGTTTGATTCTCAAGTAAGAAATTAAAGCAATTTCATATAGTTCTCCTGGAAGAATACACATAACAACTATTCTTTTGGGCACTGGAAAAAAGTTTTATATTTAGAAAATTAATGAACAACACAAGAAGAATATGAATATTTAAAATACAAGTGACAACATAAATGGAAAAAACAGAATAGTAACAGCAAATAAATCTCTGTAAGATTCTTCCCAGAAAAGTCCTTAATAGTACAGAAATTTGGTTATCTGCAAGAGCGTCCATTTCACAGACAGTTCAGAAACATTGACGATTAAATGGATTACTTACACATATCTTAAAAAATGGTTAGTAGTGTAGTCCTATAAAAAGTGATAGGAGCAAGGTTGACAGTTCACAAGGGAATCAAACTTTGATTCAGTCAAGTAGCTATAAAAGAACATGGATCCAATGCTGCTTTGTAAGCCCAAGATGATAATTGAACAATATAATACAAATATCTTACCAGAATTTCTCATGAGTTTGTCAAATGATTTGCCCCAGCTTCGAATTTCTTCCAACGTCGGTCTGAGAGGAAAAAGAAGAAAAATGATAATACATTACCTTCTACAGCATATGCCACAGTTATTATAATAGCTTTTGATCATAATGAACTATTATTATATGAGTTCTGAAATTACACTCAGACCATTCTCCAGTTTAATTCTTGAACACAAAAAATGACGCTATTATTTGGATATCCTTTCCAAAGCCAATTTATAATGCATAAAGGAAGCATACCTGCAGTGACTTTTAATATATCCTGCCAACTTTTTAGAAAAAAAAGTTTGCTCAGAGAATTTAATAAATCCCTTAATACATGTTTTCTCTCTCCTTTTTAAAGCAGGTGTTTCCACTG
>Ga0136643_10001756_pt1 | contig 27072 bp, 14 predicted proteins | sample TergutLab28metaG_FD_96883 | JGI IMG/M metagenome (GOLD analysis project Ga0136643, IMG submission 96883) | Labiotermes labralis P1 segment gut microbial communities from Petit-Saut dam, French Guiana - Lab288 P1 (version 3) (version 3) | ecosystem: Host-associated > Arthropoda: Insects >... | reverse complement strand
CAAAAAAACAGAGAGAGAGTAGGGGGGGGGGGGGCGTGGTGAGGGGGGGAGGGGTTGTTGGTTGTCTGGAATTTGTGTTTTTTTTGGGGGGGGGGGGGGGGGGGGTTTGATAGACGGATGGTTGTCTGGGATTTGAGCCCAGAATGACTTGGAGAAATGTATCGATAACAGATTGTAAGGGTTGTGAGCAATTTTAGCTAAGGAAAGGGGATAGGGAATATATCTTGTACAGAGTCAATGGAACTGAATTCGAAATGGCTCAGTAGCTGAATCTAATTTACTAACCCTGAAGATGAAGGCATCGTGTTCCTTCGAAACCTCGACACGGACATCATCCTACGCGGTATAATAACCCAGAGATTATAGTTTCACATTTCAAATGTGCTTATGTTTTCATGGCACGTATTATTAGTCGCACTTTGTTTCTGGAATTTGTTTACTGATTTACTTGAAGATGTGCCGGCCGTAGCAAACGCGGAGCCCGATTGCGCTGCTTGTGGCGTGCCCCTAAGAGTTATTGTGCCTACAAACACAGTCTATACACGGATGTATCTCAATACAGGAGCCTATCCTGAGATCATCCCTCGTCAGAAATGTGATACAAATACCAGTCTGTTTCTCAGGGTTTAGGATTTATAATCGCAGAGTAAGGAAAAGGACCAAGCAAATAAGCACTTTCACTTTCTTGCCACATTCGCAATAATTTCAAAATGACCACCCTTACACTCAATACGCACACCAGGCACGTCTATAAATCGAGTGTGTGCCTTGCATCATTTCATGGGTACTGACCTTACACGGGTTGCAGTATCCTAAAGGCGTTCCAGCAACGCAACTCGCGTTGACACAGTTGGCACCCAAGATCTTTCACACGCTCCCAAAGATAAAAATGTTAAGTCTAGAGATAAGGTTGACCAATTCTATATGAGATGATGACCGACCAGTCAACCAAAGTAGACACGTTTCCAGAGATTTGAAGAGAAAAAATCTGCATATAGAAAGACTGGCTGACAGCGGGGATGAATTACATAATTGTGGCAGCAATGTTGCGTGTTAACAAACACGTGTCCCTTATGTTTAACTTTTTAACATTTTTATCCCTTTTAGGCGCGCAAGCAAAGGTTCGAAAAGCGTTCGTCATGTCTGCCCGTCTGTCTGCATTGAACAGTCAGCCAACTGGGAACAGTAAGACAATTTAAAGCGGGGTTAATTTGAAACTGTGCGAGTTCGCAAACCAAACGCAAGCGATTAGTCTGCTTTGCACCCAGGATGAGGTAAGTTGCACTTAAGTTACACCAAGACAAGAACTGCATAACGTCTCAACGTCGCATCCATACACAAAAATATCTTTACACTTTAAAAAATTAGGTGAAATAATACAAATAAAAATATTTTATCGTAACCAGTTATTTATGACATTAAACTCTTGCTATTATAAACACATTGATTCCCTGAGATTATGGCGTGTGAAACGACTGATAAGCCGAGGCAGGTAATGAGGTTTTACTATGGAAAAAGTCCATAAAATTAATTAGGTGACACGTCATACTTAACAGCCAAAACCTTACAGAACAGTAGTATAATATCACCGAGTATACAGAGTGCTTCTACATACACGCACTGCTTTACAACCGTGTTCTAAGTACAGGTAAAACGAAAAAATAGAAGTAAATATGGGCCCTTTGACGTTTCGTTTTTGAGTTACGGGTAATTTTGTTATGGAAGGATAGAACATATTGTAAACCCGCCCACAGAAGCTGTATATTTACAAACAGCGATTCCACACTTACAGGTAACTCATCTGACAAAGGCTTAGTTGAACATTCTCAGAGTATAAACCTGTTGCTTCCACACAGCACGCCTTGCGTCTCATTAAGGATGAAGGTAATGGAAGCGGTGCATGACAGGCTGGCACAGCAACCAAAACACTTCTCCTTCATAGGAATTTATGCCTTAGTGGAACGTTGGAGAAGGTATGTAGAACGTACTGGGGACTACGCTGAAGATTAATGACCTTCCACTGTACCTATTTTTGTAACAAATCACTTCATATAAATGTTTCGGTTTTCATTTGACTCTTGTATATATCGAAAATCTTGAGTGAGTGAATGTGAGAGTGAGTGTGAGCGTGTGCGGGTGCGTGTGCGTGCGTGTGTATGTGTGTAGCAACGGAATGAGCGAGGACAAAAATATGGCTTGGAAAAACAGTCAAGAGAATAAACAATCTCAGCCAAAGACAGCCTTGGTCTGTACAATTGCAAGCAACATAAACCATGGTTTGATTTTAAAAAAATGTTCATAATTATCCACCGCACTGAAAAAGTTCTATTGTTGTGTCGATTCACATGCTACGACCCATGACGTCCATTAAATTCCGTCTTGGTGGTCTGCACTAAAAGACGACTGTCGAATTTCAGTCGACACTGGTCCAGCATGTGAAGTTCAAACCGCTCGTATGTATTTTCTTTTTAAGACTAGCCGTGCAGAAAATATAGACCTCACTCATGACGTAAACAACTTCCAAGAGTTTCAGTTTACGCGAAATAATGTGAAGTATAATAAAATATAAGTTAAAATCACCCATGACTTAATCAAGGACATAAGTGCTCATGGTAAGGGAAACTAGGCCGCGTGGAAGTCTTGAAACGAAACGCACTGCCTTCCGCCTTCCGAACATAGAGTGTTATTGCGAAGACTACTTTTCAACACGTCAAGTCAATCTTAATTTAACTCCGTACAGCAGGGTCCTTCAGAAGCGAATAGGTCCTCAGCGAGTAAAAAAACTCCCACCCGCCACCTGTCCGTGTCATGAGCCAGATCAATCCAGTTCATGCCCATCTTCCCATACCACTTCTTGAAAGTCAATCGCAGTCAAAAGCTAAAATATAAAAAAACAAACACATCAAAATAACGAATAGTGTATCATGAAATGTGCGGGCAGTAAGGTAAGTCGCAATTTTTATGTTAGGTGCCGCAGCGCGGTGGAAGACGCCGGAACTGTTAGAGATGCTGCTACGAAACTACGACTTTGCGCCCAGACGACTTGTGTTATTTAGTGCGGCAGGAAGTAACTTTGTTTTTGTAGGAAATATATCATATACCATAGCTAATTGCATACTGTACACACACACACACACACAGAGTTATGGCCCGCCAGGGCTACCACCGAAATATCCCTTGCGGAACCACGGCACCCCTTGGCAGTTCCTGTAGGATGGGGGCTCCTGAGAGAGGCGGATCTACTGCCTACAGCAACTCACTACTGCACCATCTCCCATATGAAGAAAACACAAAAACGAATTGCGAGGAGCACTTTACTGCCAATAACAAAAAAATGCAAGAAGGAAAATAAAATGAGTAAAACGAAACACATTAAGAAGCAAAGGAGGTTGCACACAGAGAAAACGACCAAAAAACCAAATATTAATCTATTCCAGGGGGTTGGGGTGGGAGTAGCCAGTCCAGGGACAAGGCTGCGGAATTAAAACAAACCGTAAACCTGCAATGCACTTACGATCTCGCCGAGTATGTGTCCGAATAGCGAGCATCCCACTCTCGACGTCTTGCCACCAACACAATCTCTCAAGAACTCCATTTGGCCAGAGCGTAAGGGAATCGCCAGGACAGGAAAAATGTTCTATTGCCCAAGGCCACGTAAACAAAAACATAAGGGGCCAGGGGGTGACCGGACTGGGGACACGACCACCATCGGTCTTCCAAACAGTTGTCAAATCACCCGCACTACTTACGAATAACTCAATGGGCATAACAATGTATATATAATTATATAAAATTTGATATCTCAAAGCAAAGTCTACAAAAACTAGACAAGGTGTAACACACATATATTTTCCCTTTGTATCTCAACTACCTGATGAGGGCTTGTTTATAGGTGAGCCGAAACATGTAGCTTCATAAACTTCAAATTAATTAATACACGCAGGTTGTTGCGATTGCAGATACCCTCCTTACTTTCCTTAAATAACTTCCAATTCTCAATTTATCAGGACTACACAGTACCTTACGTGGGCCGGGACAGAGTAGTCGGTGTAAACTCGCTACGGGCTGGAGGGTCCGGGGATCGAATTCCGGGGCGGGGGAGAGATATTCCTCACCTTTCCACACCGGCCCTCGGGCCACTCAAGTCTCCTGTACAGGGGGTACCGGGTCATTTACGGGATTACAGCGGCCGCGATGTGGGGTTTACCAGTCACCACCATCTAGCGCCAAGGTCAAAGAAACAGTAGAGCTCTACTCCCCCTCTGTGCCTACATGGCAGATTATAGGATGAATTTTAACTTTACACTGTACCTTACAAGTCTAAAGGAAGTGCCTTGTGTGTGTACTTAGCCAAAGCCTCAACAGTTATGCGAGATATCCATAAAACGGGTTCGAAAAATACGAACCTAGTAACTTAGGAGATACGAGTACAACATAAAGTGATACTTTTTTTTAATAGAAGATTTCTACACTCCTACTTAAATTTGAGTCCCTTATATTTTGCCCCCCGCCTGTGGCGCTGCGGTCCAACGCGGGTCAAGGCTTCCTCATTCTTGAGGTTTCTAGATCACACACAACGACGCACCACAGTCGGTAGGACTCCTCTGGACGCGTGATCAGCTCGTCGCAGAGACCTCTACCTGACAACACACAACACTCACAACAGACAGACATCCATGCCCGCTGTGGGATTCGAACCCACAATCTCAGCAAGCAAGCGGCCGTAGACCTACGCCTTAGACCGTTCGGCCACCGGGACAGGCTGAGTCCCTTAAATAAAGACTCGAAATAATATCACAAATCCTAATCTGAAAAATATAAACATTACACCAAATAACGGTTGTTATTGTTGTTGTTGTTAATGTTGTTCTTGAAGTTCCGCGACAACAATATGCCAGTTCTGGTTTTCAGACACGGAATTTTAGATTCTGGTCTAATGCAGTGTTTCTGAACCGGGATCTTCCCGACAAATTTCAATCTGCGTTATGTTATATAAACAAGTTTATCAGTGGCTGTACGAAATGATGTGTGGTGGGCGATGGCTCTATGTTTTTATTGCCATTCAGATTAAAGTTCGTGTTGAACACTACGATTTGTGTAACACCGCAGGCAAGTCAATTATTTTTACGTACCCACCATAGGGGGAGATTTCTAACAACATGAATTATTCCATATGCCCTAGTATGCAAACCTCAGTTGCAAATGTTTGAAAATGGTGCATTCAGATTTGTATTCCATTTTGATACAGCAAAAGTCTATCATATTATGCTGCAAATAAGCACGTTTAAGCGTGTTAGCCACAAGTACATCTGTATACCAGTCTATGTGGAGTGTGCAAGATAAAAGAGTACCGGTCTTCAGACGAACACGTTTCCCAGCCTGTAATCGGAAAATATTGATCACCACTGGTCTAAAATCAACTCACTGGCGTCTGGCGAGCCACTTAATTAACCAACCAGTTACCGGATGCTAGCCTCAATCACCACCCTCCCACCTCTAGACGCTTACCGTCTTGTGAGTAACTTGATGAAGACAAGCGCCCGGTGAGCACCCATCTTCTCTCCAGCAACGTTGCACTCTGGCAAGGAGGCGGCTGGCAAACAGAAACCCAATGCAGTACGATTCAAGGCCACTGTCAGTCCCTTCCCACAAGAACTTCTCTTATTCAAGGGCACGGACTGGCATTATATTTTGAGTTTAATCACATGAGAGGGGGGGGGGAAGTTCTTTGGCCCCTGACAATCGGCTGTTAATTACGAACCAAAGATACCCATTCGTATCACAAAGCTTAACACCCGGCAACTTTATACATTAACAAGTTCTGGTTCCTATAATTCAGAGTAAGTGTTTTCCAACCCACACATTTTTTACAACGACGACAGAAGATGTTCTTTGGAGACAAGAATCACAGTCTGAGAAAACACATAAATGTATAAATTACTGAAAAATTATTTAGGTTGTTGACGCTTGAAATTAATATGATTGTGGTCTAGAAGCGGTAACCCAATACTGAATACTGTGAATATAATTCGGCGTTGACATCATGACATTAATTTGCCCCCCCCCCCCCCGGACAAATAGTCTTCTTGCGAAGCTAACATTCACTCAACCAGTCAAGATATTCCGCGCCTTGTACGGAATCCCAAGCCCCGCTAGCGTGCGCCCGATTCAATTACTGAAGTCCTACTTCACTGTATAAGATGCGGCTGCTGAGTAAGTGATGAATATTGACATCTCCGTCTTTCCGCTTGCAGCAACACATTAGCGCACACACAAATTTGCGCAGTCTCCAGGCTTGTGACATCAGCCTAGGATCGCTAACGTTACCTGCGACTGATGCCAGGGGCTTTGTGCAATTACTTCTGCTATATAACAAGAACGTTTTGAGTGATGGCAGGCAGGGCGGCCATCACCGCTATTCAAATTTCCAGCGTGTAGGGGGTCCACGTGTTGTAGTTTAATACACCGCAGTACATATTACGTTCTTGCCATATTTAAAGAAGACGATGGAAACGGTTTGCTTTGTCAGCTTGCTGAGAAAATATGTATGTTATCTCGTAACCGGGCAAGTGTTGAAAAACTCGTCATAATGTGTCACCTATCTGGGTGACTTCGTGGTCTTGGAAAAATGGGACCAATAATCCTGGTTAGACTCGTAACACTCCACACTCCAACCACGCCACGTAATGGCACTCCATGGATTAAAACAGATTTTCCCCATACCAACGCATGTTACCCTGAGGGTTCACGTATGCACTAAAATGAAACCACGCTTCATCGTTAAACAGAACAAGTGTGGGGTCCATTGGCGTAAATAGGGTTCTTTTTGGCGTCCGGGACGAGTAATCACGATGGCGGTCCCTAAAGTAAATTTACGAAAATTAAAGAACCACGATCATACATTGGCTGAATCGTTTAAACTTTGTGAAAAGCAGAAAAATTAATCTCTTTTCATTCAAAGTATTAATTTTGCCGTCACCTGGACTCTGACGCCTGCGGTAGTCGCATCACTTCCCCCAGCTAAGTCTCTGGTGGGGTCAGTTTTTAAAGCATATACTCTTCATAAAATTCAGTTTGCATCGCGATCTACGTCATACAGACTGTAAATCGCTGTTTTTCTTTAAGGTTACAAATACCTCACATGTGCTTCATTCCGTGGCGATGGAACACACATTGTACCGTGAACATCGCGCCAAAATATTTAATACGTTTCCAACCTTCCGCCTATTTCATCAGGCTTTCAACAGTTAGCACGCATTTCCTACGTGTTTTCGTATTGTCTAGAGCCGAACCCGTTGAAATCTTATCATAGTCCAGTAAATTGTTTTCCTGCGTGGAATCGGCGCATACAAAAACTTCCGTTTTAATGCACGAAACTTCTTGTATAAATTATATTTAGCGTAAGCAGCTTAGAATCCATACAGCGACAACGGGACAACAAAACTCCGACCAACAGCGTGGGTGGGAACTGGCGAGTGGTCCTACTTCCGCTGCATAAACAACCCGACAGAAAGTGACTACCGACTGACTTTACTGAAAAAAAGACAGGCTACGGACAGACGTGGCGCGTTCACGTTATCATCGTTACCACAGAAAGGAAACAGTGTGTTCCCTTTGCGTTATTCACAAAATCATGTCCCTGCCAACAATAAAATAAATACTGAAAATGCTGCCATGGAAACGCAACAGTGTGTTCTTATTTATTGTTGCGCTATACTACGTATGTCGCTGCTAACATGACACACACACAGGTTCTTCACGTAAAGTGCCCGACATTTTTGTCCAGTTTTAACCAAATTTGGATTTTCTCGATATATTTTCAAAAAAGTTACCAATATCAAATTTCACGGAAATCCGTCAAGGGGAGTCGCTCTCATACATGCGGACAGACGGAAAAGAAGAAGTTAAAGGATGCTTTTCGCGACTATGCGAACCCGCCTAAAAATCGGCTCATCACACGAAAGTGCGTAAGACATAATAAGTATTATATATTGTAGTGCCTTGTAGAGAACACTTCATTTTATTCTGTTTCATTTCATATATTTCACATATGTTGGTAGTATTATAAAGACGGCTGGGTGCCTCTCCCAGTAGAACAAACAGGAAATCCAGATCACCTATCATTCACATAGCAACAGCAAATAGTTGCAGCTGCATAAAACTATTGCTAGGTGAATGCAGGAAATGCATACTTTGGCTTAGAAGCGTGGTGTGGTTTTGTAAAGCGAAGCGAGAGAGTCTTGGTTGAACCTTCGGTAACGACAGACACCTGGTGAAGCAGAGAAGGAGCAAAATTTATAAAATGTGGGCTTTGTTGCTCATCATTGTACCAGGTAAGCGTGGTTAAGTTGTTCTGTACCAAACTGAAGCGTATAAATGATTCGGATTATATTTGGTTTTATTCGAGGTGATCAGACTTTCCTGATGGAAATTCCTTTATAGGAAATTGTAATCTTTGTGTTGGAGAAGCACCCTATGCTGGACTTAGATTCTGATTGGGTTATTGTGCTTTCTTTAGTGTTGTATGTTTATGTAATATGTTGTGGTGTCGTAGAGTATATTATTTAGTGAAATACGTCATAGTAATGTCCAAAGTGGTGGCAGCGAATACCCTTTCTAGGTAATGGTGTCGGTGGTTGGGACGATCGCCGCACACCATTACAATATTATATGACTGTGAGTGTATTATTGCCTTACGTAACCGGCATGCAAAACACATGCGTCGTGTTATATTGTAATATGAGACCCGTCTGGCTGTACCATATTTTTCCACATGATCTCATAAATGGCATGATTTTTGGGTAAAAAATGTACTGCATATAAAATATGTTTTAATGTTCTCTACGACTGTCGTCTGAAACATTTGTTATTATAAGAAGAAATCGGGGAGGTATCATAAATGTACACGAGTTTTCATGTAAAGTATCGGTTATTTTTGTCAGACTTCAACCAAATTTGAATTTTCTAGACGGATTTTCAAAAAATCCTAATTATCAAATTTCATGGAAGTCCGTCCGGTGGGAACCGTGTTGTACCATGAGCGCAGACAGACGGACAGGCAGTCGAGAAGAAGCTAACGGTCGCTTTTCGCAATTTCGCGAACGCGCCTAAAAATTCGTATCTGCGTTTTGCTTCTTCTTCTTCTTCTTCTACTACTACTACCAAAAAAAAAAAAAAAAGAGAGAGGGGTTTTGCACATGTGCAAGCAGTTAGCAGCTGGTGCCTAACCAGGATCCCGTCATTGAGATCACGTCCCATGCACGGACGGGCACGGACTTTGTTATGGAAAGCGTCCAGCCGTCGCAAATATAATGACTTGCAGTAAGTTATCTTGAATAGTGTACTGATTGGTGTCCGCACGTTCATTGGTGGATGTTAACACTAAAGGATCGAAGCTGTCAAAACAGGAAGATGGTAAATTAATGTTTTCATTACGCAAAAGTTACGGAGCGCAACCCTATTGAGCTACTCGTATCGGAGGTCTTGACTATCACATGAACTCTAAAACCTATGACATTATTAGCTGTGTTTTGAAAGTGGCCAACATACAGGGGAAACGTATACGACAGATGATCCTCTTCACAGAGAATTAAGTTTTATTACTTTCAGCTCTCCAAGTATTAGGTGTTCTTAATGCAAACAACAACATATCTATGTAGTGTCTTTTCAGCTACCAAACCATGAAACATGTGAGGAAGACGTACACCAAACTTTGAACTAACTGGGTTTCAAAATTTAAATAACTAAGCAACAAATGTTCATGTAAGTATTAACCAATGAATCAACACCCGCGACGAATTACATAAATGGACACTGTGTGTCATATATTCTTAGCTACTCCCCATGTTTTGTAGGGGAGGGCAGGCTTGTGTGTGTGTGTGTGTGTGTGTGCTGTTTTCGAATCTAGACCTGATCACCATGCCATTCAAAACCAATCTATGTTAATACAGTAGAACTCCACTTATCCAGATTAATTGGGATGATGAGCCATCTAGATATGCAGAAAATCTGGATAATAGGATTTTTATTTGAAAATAGGCAACACTGGAAGTTTGAAGTGGAGAAGAATTTCTACAAGCGGCTGTTTTAGGCTACACATTTATTCACGTACAAATAGAACATTAATATATAATTCCTTATATGTATTTAACAAATGGTGGAAAAAATTTAAGCCATAAAAAGACGCAGTACAATCACTGTGAGAAAAGGTTTAACCAAAGGAACAAGCCGATCTGGATAACCAGCATCCAGATAAGTGGAGTTCTATCATACTTATCAATTTATATCACTGACAATACCAGTAACATGTAAACTTTCACTATGTGAAGGCCACTGCAACACTTTCACTGCAGAAAGGTGATGTCAGAGCTACTTCAAATAGGGTACACTAAAAAATTCCTACTTTTTTGCCAGGAATGGAACTCTAGGCAATAATATTACCTATCAGCTCATTCAGTTGGCATGTCTGTAAGATTGTTTGCTGCCATTAACATTCTCCAAAATGCGAACAGAAACGGCAGTAATTCAACTAACTCCATATAGCAGAGTCCGTCTTGAAAAAATTATGGCTAACTGGTACAGGTGGCCCTCTTATTTTATGGAACCCCAAAATTCATGCCTGTGTTCAAAACAGCCCAACACCTGTCCCTGTCTCAAGTCCATGCTATCTCATTTTATTTCTTCAAGGTTCTTTTAATTTTATCCTCACATCTATGCCATGGTCTTCAAATATGTGTCTTTCCTCAGACTTCCCCTCCATAAAGCTGTATGTTTCTCTTCTCTGCCATGCATGCCACCTACACTGCCACCTTATATGCCTTGAATTAACTTAACACAAATAATATTTGGCAAGTAGTACAAATAATACAGCCCCTCATAATGAACTTTTCTCCACCCTCCTGTTACCTTGTCCCTCTTAGGCCAAAATATCTTCCTCAACACCATATTCTCAAACACCCTTAGTCTATGTTCTTGTCTCAGTGTGGCAGACCAAGTTTCACGCCTACAGGAAAAATTACTTTTTTTTTTTTAGACAATTCATCCCCATTGTGTTTCTAGATAACCAGAAATGCAGAATAAGTCCACTCAAAACTAAACACATTTTTGTGTTTTGACAGGATTTAGTCTGCATCTCTGATCAGGAAAAATTATGCATCTGTATATATTAATATTTATGTCTTAGCAAACAGGAAGACAGAAGATTCTGAATGGAATTGTAGCAAGGATTCAGTAAATTTAATCTACTCTTATATCCCTGTGCATCTAATTTATTTGCATCATTCTGAAATGCCTGAACTATGATGCATTCTCATTGAATGTATTGATTATCTTTAAGCTGCGATCTTGCACTGCGTTCTTATGACAAGACATGAATATCAACAAATTTTACAATTTTCACTCTGTGTCACAAATTAGACCAACAAAGTACACACACTATAACGTTTTAAATTTAAAAACTCCTCATGTTTCAGGTCTCACTGGCCCATCATCAGGCATTGCAGCTGTAAAACACAAACACTAGGCCATACTATCTTCTCCAATATATGAAGCAGTGGTGAGATCATCAATATATGATTTACAGTGGAGGATATGTACATAATAATTGGAGCAGCCTATATGTTGGAGTGTGTTCACACTGTAAGGCCCAAAACACATAATTTTGAATAATTAAAAGATTAAAGTATGTGCAATTTGTTGGTCTAATTTGTAACATGAACATTAAATGAGTTTCCTCTGCATTTACATCATCATCCTACCCACTACCAACTAATACAGGTTCCATATTTTTTTTTATAGTTTACATACACATGTACAGTACATAATGTACATATACATTTGTGCTTATGAAATTAACATCATCAGCAAAGACCACAAGCTGATGTGTCACCATTCAATTTCAATCGCCTGGTTTTTCTGGACCTTCCTAATGGCACATTCTAAAGCACACTTGAAAAGCAACGGCAGTAAAGCACCTCTGTGTTTCAGCCTACTCTAAATAAGATACATATCAGATAAATCTTGTCTATCATTTGAAGACATGCACATAGGTGGCAGGAAAATATTAAAATGGATCTTACAGAAATAGGAGCAGAGGGTATGGATTTGATTCATGCAACTGAACACACTGACAAGCATGAGATCCTTGTAAAACAGTAATGGCATTGCCAATTCCATACAATGTCGCAATTTCGTGTCTAAATAAGGAACTGTAAATTTCTCAAGAAGGGATCAGCTCTATGGGGTCAATTAGCTAGTTTGGAAAAATGTGAAATATGGTACATTACCAGGTTTCATTGATGTACACTTATCCTTTAAGATATGTCTTTAATGCAGTCCTGAAGTACTCGTATACTGTATGCACACAAATTGGCCTGGAATGGCTCAGAACAATGTCCTGGGGTGGTGGAAAGAATATACCATAGTCTCCATTAACAACCTGTACACAGGCTGTTCTTCAAAAGTACAGACTGGCTCTGTGGCATACCCATCCTTTCCTTTAATGTGTACCATGGGCTCTTCTTCCATGGGTAAAGCAGCTGGGGCATTGTAAGGTTAAGAATGAGTTACACACCCACTCTCCCAATATATCTTCATGGAGTGCACACAAATAACTTTAACTTCACCGTTAATGTAAAATGTGATTTACTATAAGCCCAGATGTCAAGCTACATGTTTTGATCAGAGTGGGTCATCAATTGGCCCTAATATGGTAAATTCACTCTTTTTAACAAACAACAATTTCCTTCTGTGTAGAAGTAGATAATATGATTGCAAGACTTTTATTGAGATTGATTCTGCCAATACATATTCAGTATTATACTAAGTGATATCTACATACCAAAATTTTGGTAAAAATATCTAATTGATGAAAGTAGTCTGCTGTTATGGAGGGTACCAACTTCTGAGGTAACATTATTACTCCCTCTTCAGCACACCCACTTCCCAAAGTATAGTGTGCCATAAGCCTTGGGGGAATACAGCATCAGAGTTCTGACCTATCTGTCCAGTATTAAGGATAGTGTGCACAGCATACTCAAGCATTTGCCAACTTTTTGTCAATCTCCATTATGACTTGCAAAAATTGCAAAATACAAGTAAGTGCCGTTCAATATATTGCGAAATCGTGACGTCCAACATGTTTACTGCGTAATATAATTGAATATGTATGGGTATGGTGCAGTCTTCGTCGGCGAATGTAAAGTGACACTGCATTATTTAGAGGTTATGTTACACAGGTTTCAAGACAGAATTACTGCAGTCACCTGGGCAGCCGGTTAGCAGAATGACTATTTGCTCCTAATCGGAAAATTGAAGCATGGATTCTTATTACAGACAGCGACAGCAGCTCAGTAACGGTTCAACGACAGAGAGTGGATTCCCAGTATGACTAATCGTATTCTTTCGTTACTGTCCACAATGCCTCTCGGCCATAACAAAAGGAATTACGTACAGGCGGTTTTCACTTAGCGTTAAGATGACCGGAGTGAATCTGACAATCTAATGCTGGAGTTATGGCACCAGATTACCTTCAATAAAATGCGCCTATCAACACAGAAATAATCACAGCATCACACGTTTCCTACCATACCTTCGGCCACGTACTATTTATGAGGACGCAAACTAACCATTGCCCGTCCCAGTGGCCGCACGGTCTAAGGCACAGAGGCGTAAGTCTGCGGCCGCTCGCCTGCTGAAATTGTGGGTTCAAATCCCACCGGAGGCATGGATGTTTGTCTGTTGTCAGGTAGAGAGCTCTACGGCGAGCTGATCACTCGTTTAGAGGAGTCCTACCGACTGTGATCTACAAACCTCGTGAATGAAAAGGCCCTGGCCCACTGGGGGGCTATCGCGCCAAAAACAAACACTAATAATTATACTAGACGATCTGTGCTTACCTTCAGGGTGTAGTGTGTCCCTGGGAACCATGAGTTCCCGTGATAATTTTTTTTCAGCACAGAAGGCAGCTGGTTAAAAAAAAAATGTCTACGTCTAAGCATTAGTCACCAGTAAGAGTAAATGCAGGCGTTAACACACCTTCGCAAGCACAGGTTTCAAACTGCACGCATGTTACCTGCTTCCGACCGCCGATGATCGAATATGCAAATCTAGTTGGTTTTTTTCTGCATAGATGGCAGCAAATCTAAACCACTAAATTTGAAGAGCAGTTATCATGCAGCCCACACGCCAGCTTCCAGCCAAGGATCATATATATGCCATCTGAATCTACTTGAACACTGTACGTTGATGTCAGATAACAAGCAGCTGTTAAATCTTCAGGGCAGTGTGTGTGCAGGAGGTTACACAAAAATTTGGAATGGGGTAATATCGCTTGTCAGTTACTTTTGCATGTGCAGTTCAGATGTGTGCATTACATCAATTTGGTAGACAGACCGTCAGGAAGTGGTAACTGATAGTTGTAAGTTAAATAATGGTCCTATATAAGCATGTACGAGTAGAATGTAATCAATTAGCTCATCATGAGATGAACAGTTAATTGCTTACATCAAGTTTACTAAAGAGAGAATGATGCAGCACACATTTTAAAGGTGAAAAACACAGTATTGTAGTAAATCTCTTATGACTTTGACACAAGAAATATGTGTACACCTTTCTCGCAACACACATCCACTTATACACATATCAAATGTTTGTAGATAGAAAGTAGTCTCATATATATATATATATATATATAATGTCTTAAATGGTTAATAATTGAAAATAATTAGGAATAAACTTGTCTCTCTTTGAATATCCCAAAACAAATTTGTGAGCAGATGTGGTAAAGTGGCCACATTTTGACTGGTGCCATAAAAATGTTTTAAAAAAATAGACCACCTCTCAGTCAAAGTCAAAAAAAAAAATACTAGTGTAACCATCATTGCTCAAGGTCCCAAATTTTGGAAGCAATATCACAAAAACATGTATTTGCAGACTATGGAAAAATATTGCAGTATTTTCTCTGTGTTCGTGGATTTAAAAATAGATTTACATTAATTAAAACATATTCAATAAGAAGTTTCACCACATATGTGGGCACCAGTAGTAAAGATGTTTGAGGAATGTGAGGTCAAGACTAGCAAATAATGAGATCATGACTCTGCTCATGATTGATGGAAACCACAAAAGGACTGAGATATAGATGAGAAGAAAATAATAAATTTAATGCTTTAAAAAAATATTTTTTGAGAATGTGAAATTTGATAAATCTGTCGAAGACAAAGTTTAATGGCATACATGTATGATAATGGTACTGAAGAAAACATAAAAGAATTTCTTGACACAATACAGGGACATTATTACCAGGAAGTAAGTAACAAACCCTGTTGGCCTGTAAGTTTGGGAAATGTGTAATAGTAATTCAAGGACTTGTGGTGAGGAAGGAACAGACCACATAGCTAGCATGTGAGGTTACTTTCAATACTTCTTAGACTTATTTTTCAACAGCTGGACTGAAACACAGCTCTCTTTACTGATTAAAAGTTCAACATTTAGCAATGGTGGCTTGCGACCTGCGGAATATTGAAAGCATGTTTGGAAATCCAGCATGTCAGCAGCAATAAAATCTCAATTTATTCATAAGGATAGCATTCCTTCTCTGATGAACAGCATGTTTGAGGAGTATGACACCAAATTACAAAAAATGGGTTCAGTAGTAAAAACCTTTCAGTTTATTTAATGACTTGTAAATTACACATACATTTTCACTGGTTATGCAAATATGCATTATTAAAAAGTGACACAATTTATTGAATTCAGTTGCATAAGTTTTACTAGCAAAAATTAAATCTGAAATGACAACTTTTAACTTCTTCAAAAAAAATTATACTGAATTATGCCCTTGACCTGGTAAACATCTCCATATTCATTGTTTTTCTTAAGGTCTGATTCTTAGGTTATTCAATTATGCTGTTCCACCTGTGGAATAAAATGGGAAGATAGCCATGAATGATAAATTGTTAAGGATCTGGAGAGATGTGGCCATGGTTTATTTCAGGGTGCTATCACAGCATTCAACTGGCGACTAAGGAAAAATACAAAAACTGTGAGTTACAGTGGCCAGTAATATGGCCAAGATTTCAACTCAATATGTATTCAAAGTACACATTGACAGCATTACCACTACATCCACCTGCTTCATGAGTCTGACAGAAAACAAATCAAATGATTTTTTTAACTGAGTCATATATACTGCTGATAGATAACAACAGGCAGAGTTTGAAGCAGAATGTGAAAGGCAACAACATAATGGACTAGCTCAAAAAACATAAGAGACATGCCTCACAAATGCCACCAAAGTTACAAAAAAAAAAGATAAGGTGGAGCTCACTTGTGCGTGCGTGCAAGTGATTGTAACCGCTGCAATACGGCCAGTTACATAAGTTGTAAGGTAGTCTTACAACAAATAGCATCCACTAACATACACACTATGCATCAACTGTTTGTCAGGCTTTGACACAAAAATGCTGTCCTGCCATTCTCACGATGGAAGGCAAGGTTGTCATATGCCCTAGCATCTGACTGCCTATTATGAACTGGCTCTGGTTCAACTCTTACAACTGCACTTCCAGGACAACAACAGTTTTCAAAGCTATCACATGCACTGCTAGGTTTGTCATTGGTCTCATATGCATTATAATGATTCTCACTGTTTTCATAGACCCCAAAGGGAACCTTCAGGTTCGTTGGTTGTGCTGGGCCCCAGAGCTTGCTGGGTGTCAGTAGTTCCCATCCAACCTGTGGATGTAATAAAACATGGAAATGGGAAGTAAAATAATACTTCTCTTGTGGTTCAAAAGTATGTAACTTGCTACTCATTTCATGAGTTTTGTCTTCTCTGTCATTCTCACGATACATGGTTCATGAAACTGCTTTATAAACTTGGTTTGTTGAAAATATTTTAAAACTAATGACAGTTCAAAATTTCATTTGAAGACACATAACAAGTTAAAGGATCAAAAGACAGCTGATTCATGAATGAAAGATTTAATGTCACAATATCATGTTAATAAAATAGGTGCTTCTGTGCCCTGCACATAACATTCATTTTTTATATATGTTTACTTACCTCCTTGGCTCTGAATAGTCGGTAAAGGGCAAATGCAGGCAGGGGCAAAATAGATGCAAGGCCAATAAGCCAGCCAAGACCATCCACCCATTCTGGAAATCTGTATTCACCATAATATGCAGGGGTGAAGTTGTTGAGTGTAAGAATTAACACACCCTGTAAGGACAGAAACAGAGGATTAATTATAATAAAGTATACCAGTATGAATGAGATGCAAACATAACAAAAAGAGGATCTTTAGTCATTCTTCCTTGCAAATACATATCACATTCACAGGAATATGAAACAAACGTGTCTGACAAAGCCAAGGCACAGGAAAAACGGACATCTGCAGAATTTTCATTAAAAACTCTCATGAAAACCAACATAGAGATTAGAGTGTTACTAACCAACCAGGCAACTAATGGTACTTCTAAATGAGTCAATATCTGTTATGCTGCAGCTAAGAAATCTGGAATCTCATCATTGCTACCACAAAAATGCAGAACTGAATTCAATCCACTTCATATCCTAATAAAATATTCCCCATTGCCCTTTCCAATTGCATCTTCCCCTGCCTCAACTCAACAAATATATCTAAAGATGGATACTCCTTCTTTATTGAATTTCTTATCCTTCTGTTTTCACAGATTGTGTCTAATGTGATATTTCAGCTTTCAGGGTTTAATCATATCATCTGTTAAAGTTGTTCTAATGGCATACACTCTTGTCACCATCTTGAGTTGACTGGGGTGGAAGGAGGATATCTTGAAATGGACATAACATTCTTCATCCAAAATTTCTTCTTAACTGCACGATCCCTTCCCATCCTCCACACTTTCACCCTTATACCTGCTTTCAGGCATGCTTTTTAACCACATCCCATTCCCATTAAATAGCAACAAGCTTCACACTTGCTGCCATTGTTAGACCTATCCACCCCGAAGATGGTGACAACAGTGTAATCTGAAACAATGGAAAAACTTTATAATACATGAACACAGCAAAAACCACAAGGAAAAGTCAAAAGAGTATGCTGGTGTGTCCTATCCTAGCCCAATTCAATAAGTGCACATTCTCATTAATCTATTTAATTTTATCCTCCTCTACATCCAGGGGCAGCCCATTCATATAGGCAAACAAGGTGGCTGCCTAAGACAGCTACAGTCTGTACCTGTGGGAGGGAGGATGGAGAGGTAATTGAGTACATAGTTCACATGTGGCACCAGTTTCTAACAGCTAGATTAGTGCTTTTCCTGTGTATATGCATTAATAAATACCAACAGAAATGATTATGATAAATTTTGTACACACCAAAACTAGATCAGAACCTCTGTTATTTCTGTTTCCATAATAAAACAATATTTGTGAATAGTGTTTCGTGTAGAAGTGAACAATTTATTAATTCTTAGTACTTATTTTTGTTCATGGATATCACTTCATTTGAGACAGATGTAAACTTCATTGTGCTGTAGTTGGACAAGCCAGTATTTCAAGGTAAAAAAGAAACATTCAATGCAGTTCAGGAGTAGAAAAAATGCTAAAACAGGTAACAGCACTATAAACAATGTCTAACTATAGTAGAAACACTATGGAACTTACTAGGAGAAACGCTGGGGCGAGCACTGTCCAAGAAATGCTCCAATAAACTCTTGTGAACTTTGATAGATGCATGCTCATTTCATTTATATTATCAAGAAAACATCTGCAACCTGAAATCCAATGTCACAATGAAAATATGTTTTACGTTATGTTCAATCCCAGTTAGGGACACTGAAAATTGAGCAATACAAGTAATGTAATTATATAAATGCCATATCCACAATAATGCAGTTTTGCTGCAGAGAATGGTATAAATAAATTCCTGAAGTCAATTGAAGCAGTTTTGGAGTATTGAGGTTATGAGACAGACTTCCAAACACCATTATTTCTAACAATACAGGCAATGTACCTATAATGTAATCCCAAGGCACATTCATGCAACCACTGTTGCTGTCAATATTCTGAGTGTGTTTGTATTCTTTCCTTTGTCATCCAACACCCAAAGGGCATATTTTCTGCACTGTATTATATTGTCATCTGTGGCCTCTCTGTCTCTTCACATTTTTCCACATTTTCTCATAAATGGCATGATTTTTGGAAGTTACTGAAGATAAAATTGTGTTTTTATTTTTTCTACAAATTTGTCTAAAACATTTCTTATTCTGAGAAGAAGTGAGTGAGATATGATCAAAAATGCATTTTGGTCTCCAAGTAAAGTACCATTATTCTTGTCAGATTTTTATAAATCTTGAATTTTATGACAGATTTTTTAAAAATATGCAAATACCAAATTTATTGAAAATCCATCCAGTGAAAGCTGAGTTATTCCATATGGACAGACGGACGGACGGACTGATGAACAGACAGACATGATGAAACTAACATTTGTTTCTAACAATTTTGCAAATGTGCCTAAACAAATTGGAAGATTTAACTTGAAATAGGCATATACTCTGCTGATAAAGGACAGCTTTTACAGACTGTCTGATGTGTTAGCATCACATTCAGTCTACACGCAAAGTTCAGTCAGACTGCCCAGTGGGCACGTCAGTAACACCATATTTGACACATACCATAAACCCAGCCAACAAGAGCAACTTCAGCGAACCCAATGATGAGGATAGCCCAGGAAGCGGTGTTCCAGTCCAGGAGGGTGAAGAGGTAGACACCCCCACTGCAGCACATGGGCAGAGCAAGGACAAAGCATGCTGTACATGTACTTGCTGCCACCCATTGTTTGTGTTTGCATAGGGATGGCCACTGATCAATGATTGCTGTGTTGATTGCTTCAACTCCTGCAAACTGGTATATCATGTGCTATTAGTCCATCATCTGCTACTGTTAAAACTATCACTGTCATGCTGTTCAATAGAACAATTTAAGCCCATCACCACAGAGCCAACTGCTTTGCTAGTAGCACATTCTTCTACAAACACATTATATATATTGAATGCTATTTACTTTTTAGACATTTCCATCATCCAGTGTTTAAAAATGTAAATGAATATAATACATGCTTTGGAGATGGGTTATATTACGTCCTCAAGCAAAGGTGTGGGGAAAACAACCAGGCCTGAGAGACAGAGCTATTCTGAGTGTCTCATACTATGAATCAGGACCAGCTGCGTGTGTGTTTCCACAATTGCTGGCCTGTGAATGAAGCTAAAGACCACTTCTGAAACACTGTGTTCAAATTTTGCATTTTTAAACACAGGTAACACAAGATGATAGACAAGGTAAAAGAAGTGAATTGCGCTGAATGTAATAAGGTATAATCAAACTTCTGTAGAACTTTATTCTGTTCATAGTTCACAGATTATTCTCTTTCAAGTGATTCACTAAGGTTATACACCAAAGAGAAAAGGAATTGTCCAAAACATATAGTGAAATACACAATAAAATATGTGCAATATATATATTTTCTGTATATGCTTTTCACCTGTCTTGACCTCACTTAATTATTTATTTGGTTAGGCTACGCTTGCTGTGACCAGCAACCAAGCTTTCTTACTTTACACCTGAAACAATGTGCACATGATTCCTTCAGGTGCATGGCATGACATTTAGAATGCATTTAAGAGGAAGAAGTGTAAGATAGGAAGGCATTAACAAGTCAAGTTCATGACTATTTGTTTTGCCATTCTCTATGTCCATGAACTGAGCTTACTGCTAGCATATGACAGATTAGTATGTTTTTATCTGGACCCTAGTTTGATAAGTTTGTAAAATTAAATGCATAGTCCAAGTAATCCTGAGACTACCTTGATTACATACTCCCCATACAAGTGGCAAGTACAACTTTGTATGTAACACCATCATTTGGGCCTAAGAGGGATGAGGTAAGAGGGGAGTACAGAAGACTACATAGTGAGATCTGTACCCAAAAAATATTATTTGGGTGATAAAATCAAGAAGAATGAGATGGGTGGGACATGTACCAAGTATGGGGGAGAGGTGAGGTGCATACAGAATTTTGGAGGGGAAACCAGTGGGAATGAGACAACTTGGAATACCTAGGCTTAGATGTGAGGGTAATATTAAAGTGGATCTTCAAAAAGTGGGATGGGGGAATGGACTGGATTGATCTGGCTAAATATAGGGACAGCTGGTGGATTCTTGTAAATGCAGTAATAAATTTCCAGATTCCATAAAATTCAAGTAATTTCTTTACTAGCTGAGGACCTGTTAGCTTCTCAGGGAGGAATCTTCTCCATGGAGTTAGTTACATAACCCAGACTCTTAACATGTAAGTGTCAGGACAGTCACCATTGACTTTTACTTACTCAGGTCATGGATTATCATTGTTCTGACTTATCAATCATGGGATCTAATATTTCAGCCCATTGTGGTTTTTATATCTGACAGTACACTAAGCACATAATATAAAGTATTTTTTGATTAGATAAATGTATTTCAGTTGTACCTGGCTTCCAGTGCCGAGAGTGAAGAGCATAATGAAGAACAGGATAGCCCAAAGCTGGGGCAGAGGCATGCGTAGCAAAGCTTCTGGATAAGTAATGAAGGCAAGACCAGGTCCAGATGAGACAACCTCCTTCACAGACACACCACTCTCCTTGGCTAGGAAGCCCAGAATAGCAAATACCACAAAGCCAGCCAAAATGGCTGTCAGTGTGTTTGCTATTGACACTATAAATGCATCCCTACAAGTACATATGCATAAGAGTTAGAGTCTATTTCATTTCATATCTCACTTTCTTTCTTCCCCACATGTTACTGGCAGAAAAGCAATTATAGTAAACCAAAAGGTGATACCAAGCATGATGGCTCACCAGTAACACTTCTACTTCTATTTGGACAATGCCTGATTTGAATCTGGTTGGGACAATGACTATCATGACCAGTGGCATACACAGGAATTTTGTTTGGGGGGGGGTTCAACAAATTCAGTTGAGGACAGAAGACAGGGTTATGGGGGCAGTAACCCCCTAGTCAGGGGTTCTGGAGGCAACTGTAATTTCGTACAAGAAATTTCATTTCATAGAGTAAAATTTTCTTAATTTTTTCTTACTTTAAGACTATTTATGATGACAACCAATTTATTTGTCATTGCTAATGTAAAACAGTTGTGAACCTAGGTAGTTTTAGAATTTTAATGCCTTTTTTCCAAACATCTTGGGGTGTTGGCATCCTAAATTTAGCAATTTTTAACAGTTTTCACAATCGGGTTGATTTTGGCACGATTTTGGAGGGCCTTCGGAATTTCGGAGTGGGGGGGGGGTTTGAACCCACCCAAACCCCCTCCCCCTCAGAACGCCACTGATCATGACTTGATGTTTTACATGCTTTTCTTCACATAGCCCAAGAAAATGCCAGGACAGTGCTTAAACTAGCCACAACTGCTTACTTCCATAGCCTTTCCAATTTCTTATTTATCAGTCACCCCATTACTTGTCATTACATAACCTAGAATGTTCGTATCATAATTAAATAAAGCATACTACAAATAAATAAATATTTAACAGGCAAACATGATAATCAAAACCACAAAACTTCCACAACAGTACATAATGTTCAAATAAGCTGTACATAATGCACCCAGTAGTTTAAATTCAACAGATTAAAAACAATCCATCCATTTACTTTAAGTTTAAAATCTTCACAAAAAGTTCCAAAACCTGCATTGCACTTTGCTTACCGGTGACAGTTGTTGTTGAATCGGTTATAGCTGGAAAGAGTGACCAGTGAGCCACAACCTATGCCAAGAGCATAGAATGTTTGTGAAGCTGCATCACCCCACACATGTGCATTAGTCAGTGATTCCCATGATGGAGTGACATAGAACAAAATGCCTTCATAGGCCCCATCTAATGTTACTCCTGCAGATGAGAGGATTCACTCCAGTTAGACAAATTACTTCCTTACGATACACACTCTCTTCCAGCAAAGTAAAAGGGAGTTTCCAGATGTGGTAATTTGAAGTTCTACATATACGGTTAGGCATAATATTTGTATCTTATCAATAATAGAGTCACGTTTTTAAATGGCAGTTAAAGGTTATAGAATATTATGACATAGTTTTTAAATTTATAGTTTAATATAAGAAGCCACTTTGGTTACAGAATGGACATGAAAATACGCAGTAGACTAAATAATGAAATATATGGACATTATAATTGCCTGACACATGGAATGCAAAACACAGCAACCTAACGTCCTACAACTCATTTTAACAAGAACAGTTGTAACCACAAAAAGAGACTTGATGTTCTCATAGTTTTCCTACTGAAGATGCAGGTCTTCTGTGACGTTACACTGTGTCACCATAAATAATCCCTGACATACATACATACATACACACACACACACATACACATACATACATACATACATGCATACATGCATGCATATGTACATACATACATGCATACATACATACATATGTACATGCATACATACATATGTACATGCATACATACATACATAAATACATACATACACACACACATACACACTCACATATATACATACATACATTTCAAAGGATCATATTGCCTTCATCCTTCAAAATTTTAGCATCTCAGAAGACTTGAATCTTCATGACTGTTGTGATAAGAGCAATAATATTGACATTAACTACTACAATAGCATTGTGAAAACCACACATAGAAGAGACCCTCACTCACCTCTAATAAGCAGAGCCAGCAGAACACAGTAAGGGAAGAAGGCAGTAAAATATGTAACTTTCCCAGAAGACTGGACACCTTTCATAAGACAGAGGTACAGAATGACCCATGATAACAATAGGCACAGGACAATCTCCCAGTGGAGTGTGCCCCATGACTCCCAGGTTGCCCCATTGATACCCAGTGCATAGTCCCTGCAAGACACAGAATGAAGTTTCAGAATACAAAGTTACTTTATGCAACATGTCTACAGGTACATGTATAAAAGATTCCTGATCTCAGAACTTTCTAGAGCCAAGTACAGAAGTATTGAAGCTTAACAAAATACAATTCACAGCAGAACCAACTAACTTCTTGGTGCATTGTGTCATTTGAAAGCTCCGTGTTCACCCGGTGGATCAAGAGTTTCTTGCTTTTATGGAACACAAAATTCATCACCATATTCACGAAGCCCTGTCATTAGACCCTATCCTCCTTTAACCTAATACACTCTATCCCTTGCACTTTATTTCTCTGAGTTTAATTTTAATATCATCCTCCAATTTACTCCTATGCCAATCAAATTATCGTTTCTCTTCTTGCTACCAACCAAAATTTTGTATCAGTTTCTCAGTAGGCCGAGATAGTGTAGTCAATATAATTATCTGCCACAGGCCTGGGGATCGAATCCCAGTGGGGGCAAGATTTTCCATATCCATCCAGACCAGCCCTGGAACTCACCCAGCCTCCTATACAATGTGTACCAGGTCATTCCCAGGGTACCTCCATCTAGCCAAGGTTAAAGAAAGAGTAGATCCATACCTCTGTGTCTTCATAGCAGGTTATAGGGTGCACTTTACTTTAACCATCAGTTTTATTTGTAATTACTACATGTCCCAACCACCTCAACCTTCATATTTAATAGTTCTATTGATATTACAAGTGGCCCGAGATAGCTCAGTCGGTATAGCGACTGACTACGGGCTGGACGGTCCGGGATCAAATCCCGGTGGGGACGAGATTTTCCGCCCATCCAGACCGGCCCTGGGGCCCACCCAGCCTCCTGTACAATGAGTACCGGGTCTTTCCTGGGGGTAGAGGCGGCCGGGGCGTGGGGCTGACCCCCTCACACCTATCTAGTGTCAAGGTCCTAGAAAGAGTAGAGCTATACTTGTACTCACCCTAAGGGCCTTCATGGACTATAAAAAGGGTGAAAACCTATTGATATTACAATACAAGTTTCCTTTCAAATTTACCAACAAAAATATTTTGTGTGCCACATGACCTTTCCGTCCCAACCTTCATCATTAATCACTCGAATGGCAGTATGTCATACAGTTCCACTGAGACTTACCAACCGAAATATTCTGTTAGTTTCCAATCTTACCCATTTGTCCTACACATTACATCCATTTCAACCTTTATATTTAATCACTCTAATAAAGAGAGATAAGAAACAAAATGCTGTATTAATTTCTCATCCATGTGAGCTAAATGTCCCACCAATCTTAACGTTCTTATTTAATTACTCTGATGATATTAGATGAGAAGCTCAAATTACAAATTTCAAAGAGCAGAATTTGTTGAGGGCACTACACATATGACCCATCCCATACGTTCTATCATTATCCAGTGAATTGCATAAATTATTAAGTTCCTTATTTCGTAATTCCCTACTGTCCTCTTCTTGTGAGGCACAATGAAAAGTGTCCCCTCTTTCTGAATAAAAATGAAGACAACTGTCCTCTTTCTGAGGTACACTTAAGACAACTGTCCCCTTGAAAGACCTGTAAGTGCAGAAGAGAAGCTACTCCTTTAATACAGTTGGGCACAAAATATATTATTGGTAGCTAAGTACTAACTGCATGATCTTCCCTGAGTAGCGAAGTGACTGCCAGTTTTTACAGAAGTTGAGGTTTCATCATCTTCATCAACTTCTCCTTTGCCCAGTTATAATCCAGTGAAATACAGTTCACTTCTTTATCACCCATTTCAGTAATATCAATTTTAATATCACACTCCTTTTTTTGTCTTCATCTCCAATGTTGTGTCATCCATTCAGGTTTGTGCACACATTATTTCCTCCATGCTATCTCTTTGATATACTCAGCATAACCATATCTCACATATAGCTTCAGATTATGTAATTTTGCTCATTCTTTCATAAATTCATCTCTCCTGCCCTGGAATATTTTCATAAAAACTTCATTTTCAGAATTTTTATTTTAATTTTCCTCCAGAATAAGAAGCCCTTCCTTTTACTTACTAATTAACAGGGGACAGTTTAAGAAACTGTGGAGCTAAATGCAAAGAGAGCCCTACTAACATGTAGGACTGCACTGACAATGCAGATATAGTATTGTAAGAATTTAGATACAAAATATGAAATAAAATCTGCCTTGGTCCCCCTGAACAGCCACATAGATTGCAACAGCCTTAAACCAGCTCCGCTCAGAAGACATTCTAGAAATAACATACAACACCTGCAGCTCTCCAAGTGCTCAGTCTATACACTGAGGCTTAGTAAGAACTTTTAATGAAGAACTACAAAATTTAATTATCCTTTTCTGTGCACATTTTTAACTAGTGCAGGTAATGACTGTGTTAAATTTGACCAACATGCCCTAAGTTTTGCACCATCACCATAATGTTTGGGTATAATTATGATCACTTCTTCAATAATTACCACCATCAAGCCACAAGCTAAATATAGATTTTTCACAGCTACTGTATAGTTGTTTCACATGATACCAACAATTACCAAACAACAGTAGAATTTTCCCTGAAAATTTATTAGCACATAAAAATTACACGAGCTTTCACTAATACATTAGTAGCAGTGTTAATTGTGCTATTGTTACTGCTATGTCATGTTTGCGCGCTGCCATGTTATTATTGTTGGAAGGGTCCCACGTCACTATGGCATGGCGCATCCTGAGTTTGCAAGTTGGGTAGATAGCCTTCAGTTGGAAAGAATATTTAGAATTGAGAGGAAATAACAGGAGTATGGAAAAAATAATTAAATAATGAGTTTCATAATGTGTATTGCAAACCAAATATTACTGTAGTGATCAATTCAAGACAGATGGAATAAGAGGGACATGCTAAAACTGAGAAATCAATACAAAATTGTCACAAAAAAACTAAAAACAAAATACAAATTGACAGACCTAAGTGTGGATACAGAATCATGATCAGAATAATTTTAAAGATATAGGGTGGGACAGTAAGGACTGTTTCACTTTGTTCAAGATGAGATCCAGTGATGGGCCCTTGCGAAGGTGGGGGGGGGGGGGGGAGAAAAAAAAAACAACCATTTTTTAAAAAAGGGGGAAAACAACAGAACAACACAGGGATATTTAT
>Ga0136643_10001755_pt1 | contig 27092 bp, 23 predicted proteins | sample TergutLab28metaG_FD_96883 | JGI IMG/M metagenome (GOLD analysis project Ga0136643, IMG submission 96883) | Labiotermes labralis P1 segment gut microbial communities from Petit-Saut dam, French Guiana - Lab288 P1 (version 3) (version 3) | ecosystem: Host-associated > Arthropoda: Insects >... | reverse complement strand
CCCAGTCTATGAAAAAGGGATTTTGATCATAACTTTGCAGCCACTTAACAGAACATTATGACCTTTGAGGACGAAACCACTCTATGTTCTCAAAACATCAGGAAATAATTACCGAGTGTCATGGCATGGTCTCAGATGGACAGAAACCTCATCCACACAGCTGCAAAACCTTAAAACTCTAGTTTTCATAAAATCTATTAAAAATTACAATGCAATAACATATTTACTTTCTTAAAACATAAATTAGTAGTAGGCTGGCCAAGAACTTGTGCATTATGAGGTTATCAACATACGTGCAAATCTTGTAGGAAAAATTACATAGCTGCATATTTGCCAGACGCATTAAAGTTATACACATAAAAACACATTAAATATATGCATCTGCTCTTGAGGCCACTGTTTCCTATGGGGGGCACCCAAACACTTTCAAACTGGAGGCCTGTGGCTACATTAATGAAATATGATGTAGCTGAATTTTATGAATGCTTTGATAGCAATTTTTTTGCATAGTCAGAACTATCAACATGGCAACAAACATATATTAACTTGAGCGGCCATGCATAATTTGTAATGAATCACCAGCATGCATAAGCATATCAAAATCATGTCAAATATGTGGATGTTCTTTAATATTTGGACACAAAAATACAGAAATTCATTCAATACACACACACACACACACACACATGAGCAGTACTATAAAATGTGCAGTTTTCCTCCCAGAGTGACAACAAGCCATGAACTACTTAACTTCATGTCACAGAATTTTGCTTAATAAAATGAAAGCAATTAAGCTGAGCATTTAGGTTTCTACAGTACTGAAAACTTAGGCAGTGGTGTCTGGTGTATGACACTGTAGTAATGTGGAGACTGTAGCAGGAAGTTGCTCCAAACGGCTGCATGGTGCCAGATACCAGACCACCAAAACCTGTTCCTACAGCACAGCCATTGTGGTGGCAATTGGGACACAATGGGGACAGAAGTGGAAAGATTGTAATGGTTGAGTAATTATAGGAGTGTGGAGCATGAAGCGAAGGTGACAGTTGATATCGCGAAACAGGTGTAAAACGTAAGGAATGTATGCTTTGTAAGCACCTGGTGTCAAATAGGCATGGGTTCATGTTAAGAATAAAACACAACTCAATGTAGTGAGATCCAAATGGGGAGGAGAAAATGAATATGAAGGCATAACCAATGTTACTTCAAGATCTCATATTTTGGTACATATTAAATATAGAGTTACATTTTTCTAATGTTGAGGATAATGAAGTCAGTTTAGGGAACACATAAAAACTAAAATGCTGCCTACCAGCGTCTACTGATGGGCAATGTCACATACGAAGTCAGACCCTACATTTTGCAGTATATGGATCACAGCCATAACACTAACATATTATAGCGTCTACACACATCAACTTCAACTGAGAAGATCCAGCAGCCTGCGTCCTCGCGAGTTCTGGTCCGAAATGCGCAGCTTCTTCACGATGGGTGGTGTGACCCCCAGGTCCTGCTTCCGCTTTTTCACCTGTAATAGATGATTAACTCTTCAGTCTTATTAAGAATAGCATCACCCCCAGGTCCTGTGTCTGTGTTTTTGTCTACAACAGATGACATCAACTTTTCAGTTTTTATGTAACAGCTAAAGAAGAAACTGGATCTCAGTCCATATCAATATAGATTCTCATCACAGAGAACTTAACACTATTCAAATGTAGCTCACATAACCAATGAAAATCTTATAGTGGTGGCCTTTGGGGATGAAACACCATACAAACACAGGTAACAATGTGAAAGAAAGCAGTGCATCACAAGACAACATACTGGTCATAACATTCACCAACTTCAGAACCCTTGCTTGAACAAGCAAATTATGTAACAGACTGGCACAAGAAACAGCAGCTTCCAACACTGTAAAGCAAACTAAAAAAAACTGCAATAGACCAAAGAAAGCTGGCTCAACCCAGTGCCTTTTCATTTGCTACTCAGTGCAACAAGCCACTGAGCACATTTAAATAACATGTTCAATTTAAAAAATAAAATACAAAGTAAAAATTAAATGGTGCGATGAAAACATGACTCATTTTTATAAATAAAATTAAATGGTAAGAGAGTCACTTAATTCACAATAATGAGGTTATATATGGTGCCAAAGTAATGGTGCTGAGAAGACACAGGGTGTATCTGCTGTCCAATTACTCAATCATGTCTGCTGTATGCAGTCTGGGGTTCGCAGTGGTCAGTACAAAGATTAATCTGGCAGAAAGACACAATGTATCGGAAGAATGTAATGTCTCCATCTGCATGGCGAAAGTTCAAATTTTCTTTACAACAGTCACAAACTCAACTGTACCAAAACAATATATGTCACTCTACACTATTAAGCAGATGGCCACCACACAGCACAGTACTGGTAAGATGCACTGCACACATGGCCATTATGAACAACCTACCTGTACCGATGGTGTCTCAATGCTGCAATCCTCAACTTTCTCTGGACTCAGGGTTGCAAAAACAAAGTTACGTGAGTTTTTGGGTCCCACAACAGGACCGTCTGTTGAGCCCCGGGTCAGCTCTGCAATTCTTGCCAATGCATTCTGACCCCGAGCCAGGAAGGACCCACGTCGTGTCTACAAAAATAAAGCATTGTAATTTACAAGCTCCAATATACTAAACAATGAGTTTGAAATAGCCTCAGACTTGTAAGTAAATTTACTTATTCCTTGCTAACAAAATCAAGCAGAAAGAAGAGGACATAAGGAAGAATAAACCAAATTCTTTTAAACTTAACTCCAAATCTTATTGTTTGGGAAGAAATCATTTCCAAAAATTATTCTTAATTACAGGGAAAAAATTTTGTGCTCCATACACAGATACATATGACTTCTGCAGAATATGTTAAGTTGTTCAAATAAGTCACATACACTGAAGATGGAGAAAAAGTGATTTTATTTCATGAAGAATTTGTTCCAACAGTGTGTATTGGTACAGCCAATGTCAGAATCCTATGAATCTCAGCCAGTATCATGTTCTGTCATGGTTCTTTGTACCAAATGCCTCATCAGCATTGCTGTGTCTCTCCTCTCAGCTCCCCTGGTTAGGCTGCAGTCTCCCCTCTCCCCCAACAAATATAACACAAGGCTCACCACTAAACTGAACGGACACTTCGGGTCAGGTGATGCCAGAGGGTCTGACGTTGTCTGTCTAACGGATGGAAGTCGTTTTGTTGCGTCCTCTGACTTGGTCCTCCTGAGAGCAGCCCACCCCAGTTTCAGCAGCTGGCTGTCAGAACTGTCTCCTGGCATATCATCCACCTGTGGATTTGGCTTCATGTTAGCAAATTTTATAAAACTCTGTTCAAAAAGAACAATTAAATCACTTCTCTAACTCAATACAATAGAATGTCTATCTACAGTAGAATTTAAATGATGGACAGACAGTTCTCTGTCCCTTTATTTAAGACGTTTTCCCCCCAAATAACATGCAACTATAAATTTTAACATAAATAAAACCAGTATTGGATGGTAAAGTTACAAAGTCAAGAAAACTTTACGGAAACAGTGTCCACCATTGCACACAAGCAATCCAGTTTACACTGTAACCTCCTACTTCTCTATGACTAACTTAATACCATTCTCACAGGTACATACAGTTCTTACATGGTTTATGCAAGAATACAATAGGCTGACAACAAATGCTTCTTCTGCCTTGTTTCAGACACAAAACCGATGTTACATTATGAACCCAGAAGCAGGCTGACACTCTCACAATATGTAGTAGTCGCAATTATTTGCCCTAAGCAGGATGTCAGATCATTCTGAAGGCTAATCAAAATATGATAGCAAATATCAATTTGCTACTAAAACATGAAGAAACTACAATAACCTTGGCCATGAACATTCCAGAGGAGTGCAGGCCTCACTTGGTGCCAAGTTGCAAATTTATGATGCCAACCCAGACTTCCCTCAAATTTATTTATGCCAAATGGTTGTCTATCCATTAGCCTCACATCAACAGCTTTGTACACTTCTTCATTTTTCACAGTACAAAATACTTTCCCGTGCAATTGAACTGCATCAGAAACAATGTTCTTCTTCATTTTCTGTGTATCTTCCAGAAACATGGACAGCGTCAACAACAAAAAGAGGAAAATAGTACCCTCACCATAACTGTTATTTAATTATAAATCAGATTTTTATTTTCATAATCACAACTAGTTTTGGCCATAGGCCACTGTCAGGTGAAATCAAAAATAAAAAAACATCAAAAGCAGTATGAGATTGAGAAAGGCCTTTCCATCACATCTGTTTATATAAAATATTTCTGTACATGATCAGGACTCTATTGTATACAGTATGCATATTATATGCATGAAGTAGATGATCAGGACTCTACTGTATACAGTTCGCACATTATATGCAAAAGGCAGATGATCAGGACTCTACTCTAGACAATTTGCACATTATATGCATGACACAGATGATCAGGACTCTACTGTATACACTTTGCACATTTTATGCATAAGGCAGATTCATATATTACTATCAGATCTGACTCCAAGTAGAATAGCACAGGTTAGTTTCACTGATTAGCATTTGAAAGGTCCACATATAAAATTTGTTTAAATCCAGTTCAATGATATTCTGTAATGTTTGTAAACTCTGCCTTCTAATGACAGTGTTTCATCATAAACAGCAGATTCCTGGCAAAATACAAAGAAAAAATGTGGGCTTTGACTCGGCTTTGCTATGCTGTATCACCTTCTGTTGCTGCAGGAACATTTCACGCTCGTGCCTCATACGGCGCCACAGCTCCTCATCCTCATTCTCAACTTCATCCGCACCTTCACTGTCAGAATTGTGATGGGCCAGTTCACTGTCATCTACATTATCTGAATACATAACAAACCAAAGCAACATAATGTTTCTGCTTCTTACCAACCATTTACATATACAACAAATCTGACTTACCAGGGTCTGTGTTTCAAGGAGTCACTATGGCTCTGGGCGAATGACAGAACAGCTGTACTGGCAAACTTAAAGCCATGGAATGTCATGTGCTTTCAATTATATGGCTTTTTAAATTAAAGAAACCAATGGTATTTCACTTAACTAGATTTCACTATATTTCATTTTGTTCTGTGTTTTGGGAGATATAAAACAATAGCTTCTAAACACAAACAGAAAACCTGCTCCACATAAGAAAGTCAGTCACTTACTAATGTTCTTCCAGCGGAACTTGCGTTCACGTCCACGGCCCTCTGAGTGCAGCTCACCATCTTCCAGCAATATCTCCTGCAGCATGCGTACCTCTCGACGGTCCTTGTCCAGTAGATTACGCCTGAAGATGCAACAGGATGTGTCAGTCTAATAAGTGCACCTACACAACCAAGGTATTTCACAATGCATGTACTCACATGTATATTTTGTCAAGCTGCTCCTTCACTTTGTGCTGGTCCAGCTTCTCAGCATCTCCCTCTTCAAACTCCAAAGTGTCCAAACCCTGCTCATCTTCATCTGCGCTGTCCCATTCCGATTCTGAGAGCTCTGCCTCATCTTCAAAGAACTCGGACACTCCAAGTTCCTGTGGTTCTTCTGAGTCCACCACTTCATTCTCCTCTGAGTCATAGTCCACAAATTTGGTTTCACTGATATTTGGTTGCTCTGCACTTCCATCATTCTCAGGCTCCAATTCCTCATCTGGAAAGAGATGCACACACAAACCCACATCCATGACAGCACCTCACCATAGCTAACACAAACACCTGAAGTATTTTCAATCACACATCCAGAGTGTAACACAGATATGTAGCAAAAACATGCCTATCAAGTTTTATGTCATCAACAGAACATAGACGGAATCCATTCAAATGTAGAGTCACACGCTCAGATCTGTTTGATGTGTCTCTGGCAGTTCTGTCGCAGGTGTTCAGTCACAATGAGTCAATGAATGGTTTTTTGAAAATCACATGTCATATCCCAGGTGTAACAGAAATACATTCTGCTTGTGGTTTGTAAACATAAGTACAGCACAACACAGAGGGTTTTTGTTGTGATGTAAATTATTGTCTTTGTTTGTGAATATACAGCGTAGTGTAACACAGAGAGTATTTAATTGTGGAAAATAATGTAAGGATGAAATCCTACAAAAAGCATCTTGAAAATTTAGAATTCAGTAACCTGGCATTTCAATTCCGCTCAAATCAATTATATATCAACTGATGAGATTTTAAACAACAGAAGGTAGAACAATCACATTTCTTTAATTCAAAAGAACATTAGCTGATATTGGAGGGTGTCGAGCAGCATGTCTACAAAAGTAATTACGAGGCATTACTCAGATAATTGGTGCATCAAAGTAATCTCTACCTACAACCACAAAACCTCTTCATCTGAAAGCACACAAATTTCACTCTTTGTTGTGACAGGACGGTTTTGTAAAAACACATACACACAGAGGACAAACTTAAGGAAATCACCAGGTATGCAGTATCAACAATATCAACATCAAGCCAAGAACTTCAACGATTTTTAATAATTCATTCACCAGATGTGGGTTGTGGGTGGTCATCTCCAACACATGTCTGAGCACGCAGGAGGTTATATTATATAATGCAGATTGCTAAACTTTATGCTAATGGGGTGGGTATTTACATTGTAGCACATGGTTTATGAAGAACATATTATTTGAACAGAAAAAGATAAAATTGTTAAATAAATGACAGTTTGTGGAAAATAAAATAGAGATTGTGCAACATATTTTCAAGTGCAGTAATATGCCTTGTTACCTAAACATATAAATTTAATTTCTAGCAGTGTTTTTGTACGTGTGTTCACGTATGTGAAATACTGCAATTCAGGTAATGTGGGCAGCAATTGGATTACCATAGTACAGTGCAGGAGGTGACCAGCTGCATAATAAAGTGACAGATTTTCTGCCTAATTACAAACCTTCTGACAAGATGACCAAACTGTGACAGTGTGTACTTCCACAGACATGAGATAAATATTATCACCTCCACCCTAACAAGTAATACCCTACTGCACAAGGAGTGTTGTGGAGGTCTATTACTTTTAAGGTTAGTGTTTAACAAATATTATACAATCAGAATGTACTGATTCTAACAAGCATGGTATGAATAACATTATTGCATTACCAACCTATCCCCCCCCCACACACACACAAGAAGATGACATGATCATTTAAAAATCTGTAGTGTCGATTAATACACAGTAGTTATTTTATATGATAAAATCACGTCACTTGCTGCCGCTGTTCCACCATGTAAGTGGTGGTTGGCTGAGTCACCTACTTTAAACACAATAAGTAAGCTCACAAGAATGAAGAATGATATTTGTCAGACAAAAGAAAGACCACATACAAAAGTTATATGTGAATATAATTTCATCTTCAATTGAACCATGGTGTAGGTACTTCAGAATCCCTGATTTTCATATGGACAAATGCAAATAATGTGATAGTTACACTTTACAAGTGACCAATTTTCCAAGCGGGTGAATGAAAAACAGCACAGACTAAATTCAGACAGGATCCTATATATTCCCTCTGCACAAACACAACAGGACTTCTCTCACAGCACCAAATCAAGAACAGCACAGACTAAATTCAGACAGGATCCTATATATTCCCTCTGCCTAAACACAATAGGAATTCTCTGACAGAACAAAAAGAAGATGGCAAACAGATGACTATTTGGGGATATGGTTATTAGGTGGAGAGACCAAGTTAGGGAAGTTATAAAAAGAAAAATGGACAGAGATACAAGAGCAGCAGCAGCAGAGTGGAGGACAGGTGCTAGAAAACCAGACCCATGCTTGTGAAATGATGGACAATGGTGACTGATACTGCCTTCTGGTCCCATATTTTTACATAATTTTCAACCACTACATTAGCTGCTCATCTATAGCAACATAGAAAGTTAAAGGCTCTCAACATTCCTTATATATGAACAACTGTAACACAAGAAAACTCATCTGTTAAGTCACATGTTCTGAGACACACCTCAGTCAGTGGCATCCATACATATGTGACTTGGACATTCCGATACTGAGGCTGCATCACCCCATAATAACACAGTAATTTGGATCTGCACAACACGGGACAATGTTAAAATGGCTCTAAGGGATAGGGCTGGGCATAGAATAAATATAACAGTAGATCTGTCAAGTCTTCACCTGATGAATCCAACTTCTTGTGCTTCTTATGAGTTCTTGTCTGCATGACTTCGTCTTCTTCATCATCTGTAGAGAACAGCAGCATTTCATGCCTGGTAGCAAGAACACAAATTACAAACAGTACAGGATCACTCTGGAACAAGAAAGTTATCAAAATCTGAGGCTCTAACACAGGTCAGCATTAGGCTTACTGTCCTTTTGGATGTGACATCATGCAATTTGTACAGATGCATGAATATTCCAGGGGATAATTTTGACATGGGCAGTACTCAATTAAGCCTCACAACATAAACAGCAGATCTACACAGGGACATACCCTGAAAAAGATGGATGTTTTTGATATAAATGTTTGTGTGCACCTGAACAACAAAAAGTATCACAGTATATATGAATACATGTAATCTGTTGTTCCAAGCTACAAACATTTTACGATGTAATTTATTTAATCCACATATGTTAGCTTTATATCTGCATATCTCTAATACAATTTGTTGAAACTACTCTATCATTTGGTAACCACTGCCCTGAACAGGGCCATTGTAGACTGAAACATGTTGGAGGGGTGTCATGCACTTAGAAAATGTTGTCTTTTTATTGTTGTGTAGTTGTTGGAAAAAACTTGTAAACTAGTTTATTGCAAAAAAAGTTGATGTGAAAAGGTTCCAGAGGAAGTTTCATGTATGGTGTCACACACAGTTTTTACAGTAGCATCAACGTTTCACAGCAACTTTCCTATACTTTACACACTTTTTGGGCTTGCTTCAAATCGCTTTCATCCTGTGGAGCCATGTGAATGCACGATCAGCATGGCTAATACATCAAAAACTGACATACGACACCTGCTGCTCCCCATTTCAAAGGAACTTGGATATTATAAACATAGTGTGGATGCTACTTAGAATTTTTCTTGTCCCCCTCCCCCCAAAATGAACTCCTTAAGAACTTTTAATTTCTGTGTGAACTTAAAATGCAAGCCATACTACTCAAGTCTTAAAGTAAAAAGCTGAGCCAGAAGATGGAAATAACAAATCACAGAAGGGCAGAATTGGTATTTACGGAACAGTTCCTGTAAGAACAGACTCTTCATCTACCAGTTTTTGTGCTTGTGAAAGCAATCTTTTCTTGTGTTCAAGAATGTGTCAAAATCATTAAAGAAGGCAAAATCTGAAATGTGGTATGGTGGCAAAAATTCTACACTTAATGCCCAATTTATACAGAAAAATGTTCTGGTAAAGGAAGTGTCAATTTCAAAATAATATCTTGACAGGATTACACTTTCAAGATGTTTTCCTGCTTAATAAATCTAGTTTGCTGAGTTTTCCCAGAAACATCATAAGAGTGTTTCACTGTAATTCACATTTTGTTACACAAGTGATAAACTTTAATTTAAAAAATATGTAAATTGGAATGGCAGTGAAAATAAGATCATGGAAAATAACATAACTCATGCTTCCCTTGCACCTTAGCTTCACAAATGCAACACAAGCAGCTCGTGAAGCACCAACAAATAATATGTCTACAAAGGAAAACTGAATACTGTGTAAATACTATACATGGAGGAGAGGCAGATAAAAATATAGAGCCATGACTCAGATTGGCATGAATGTCTGCATCAATGCTAGTCTCCTTTCACATATCAGTGGGTATGGATGTACAAGCAACACACAGCCTTCATCTCTGTTTTGCAGGGCAATATAGTTAGATAACTTGGAAAAGTAATTAGTATTAACCTGTATTTCTCTTCAAATTAGGCAGTAATAAAGGTGTTTGCTTAACAGACATGTGGCACACATAACCATAATTAACCGAAGGTAGAGAGAAGCCACACACAGATAAACACAACCAACAATTTGAATTATAATGTTAGCAGTACACTTACACCACTTCCAGTTTTGAACTTAGAAAATATTTCAGTGCTTCATTTTTACTGCACAGTGTATGGTGTGCTGTGGTGCTGCAACAGGAACACAAGACAATTCTAGAAACAGTGTCATGTTGTGGAGGTTGCAGTACACTTACTTTGCAGGATTCTCAGTGGACTGCAACTGCCCTTCATCCTGTTTGAGGCTGTGCAGGTTCACAGGCTGTGAAATAAACTTCCCAGAGCACAGACCTAACAATTCAGCCTCAAGACCTGTGTGACTTGTCTCCATCATAGGGTCCACCAAGCAACCTATGCTCCCTGCAAGACAATAAGACACTCCAACATTGCTGTCCTCTTACTCAAACAAGGTGAGTGTGTGTAAAAGTAGCAGTCTGCTTCAAAGCCGGCCTGAACATAACTTACATTGTAAACATACTGCACCATACCAATAACACTTACCTTGCAAACAATGCTGTCCACTTCAAACCAGTCTCCTTGGTAACTTACACAGCAATTCCAGTAAATGCACCATCATTTGAAGCATTTCAAAAAGTAGACTGCTTGGAAAATGGTAAGGACACCTGCTGATTTTGCTTTGATTATGACAATACCATTGAATCTCCCTCCCTTCAATGCCATCTTGAGTTTTTGGAATAGACATAAGTCACACAACACTAAACTCAGTGACTAGAGAAGATGTGAAACAACTATAACTTTTTTTTTAGCCATGCACTCACACACAGGCAAAATTGAGTGAGTAGGTGCGCTGTCACAGTGGGGAACAAGAATCCTGAATTCCATGTTTCAGGCCATCTGTCATTCAGAATATTCTGACTGATACAAATGAGATTCCCACCCTGTTAGCACATTCGTGGTTAGTGACTCTGCTGTTTTTAAGGGCAAGTTCCTTCAGTTGATCAACTTTTTCATTTGTCTTGTTTGTCAATGGACAACTTAGGTGTTGAGCACCTTCATCAGAGGTCACACCACTTTTGAATTTGGAAAGATTCACAAACTTCAAGTTCTTCTCATTCTCTTCTCTCCCAAAGCTACTGTCAACATTACAGAAGTTTGCAAGGTATTTGTCCGCAAGTTTCAAGCAAAATGTCAAGCACATGGTGCCCCTTCAAGTATGCTGTTTTCTAGGAATGCCAAAATCACGTATGGAACAACATACTAGTATATTTGAACTTAAGAAGACATCACCAACAATCATGTGCTAAAGCATTATTCCAAGACTACTGTATATACCCCTTTCAGGAAAAGTTCATGCTAGCAGCAGTCATGCCGACAGTCAGTCAAGAAACTATTTCAGTGCACCACTTAGTCATCACCCCCAGTCATGCAGTGCACACTGCAACAGCATCACTATCAGCATTAGGAACGTTCTCACAATTCATTCACCTACCTGTGAACTGACCTGAACACAGCCCCAGCAGTTCATCCATATTGTCCTGTGGATTTGATGGTTCAGGCTCTGTGAAGAGTTTCTTGGGCACACCAGCTGGTGTGTCACTGCACATCTGACCAGTCAGTGGAGATAACAACTGAGACTGAAGAAAAAAGTTTTTCAACTGAAGTTCACAATGGACAAAATCTGAACACTTCAACACAGCAGGTATCCAAACTCACCTGTGTGGAGGGGGAGTCCCTGAGGGATGTCAGGTTTGAAATGGGTGAGATGAAGTCCAGGATATGTGTCTTGCGATCTACGGTTGGTGTGATATGTTTTCTTACTGCTCCAGGAGGCTGGTATGGTGGAATCATCTCCTGGTCAGAATCTGTTGAAAAAGTTTAATATCAGCTTCATATGGAACAGCCTGGCACTTTGCTGCACTAACAGAAGGTAAATAATGGCCATGTCAGAACAGCTTTATACGATCTCTTGACACATTGATCAGACTTACACATCTGTGGGCTCTTACATTTCCTGGGATTTTAGACTAGGGTGAGGCATAGCGTTGTGATGCAAAAATAGACAAACAGTTGGATTGTCAACCATCAGGACTATGTTTTCTTCAGGCAGTATTTTTGGTCTATCATAAAGCCATCATAAAGTATAAGCATAAATCATTTTAAAATAAAAGCATCTTATATAAAAATCATTGCTCATTAAGGACAGAGGTCTTGCTTTTACAGTGATTCATACAGGGTAGTTCCTTTCAGGTGTAAGCTCCTCTTTGGTGGATATTGACATTGGCATCACAGCGACACAGCAGAATGTTCCTACAGACAGTAAGATCTGTGACTAACAACATTGAGTCAAAGGAAATATAGATGTTGACTATGAAAAAGGAATATAGCTTACTTTTGATTTTGAGGCACAGTGTCTTTAGCTGAGGCAGGTGTCCCATTGTTCTTAGAATGCCAGTTGCTTAACACAAATGTGCAGTTATGTAAAGGCTGATCAACCAGTGTGACAACTATGAGAAAAACATTTACTTATATGCAACTACTCTCTGTTTTATGGAGAAATGACCGACTCTTGTTCATGCCAGCACAATACTGGAGGTACAGACATCAGGTTGCCATGCCAGTCTCATTATGTTTGTTCTGCACAATAATGTCAAAGTATTCAGAAAGACAGTATGTTTAGGACAGTATAATCCCAATGGCTGTGTGGTCTGAGGCATGGGTCTGCAGTCAATCACTTGCTGGAACTGTAGGTTCAAATTCCACAGGGGTCATGGATGTTTGTCTTCTGTGAGTGATGTGTGTTGCCAGGCAGAGGTCTCTGCATCAGGCCGATCACTTGTCCAGAGCAGTCCCACTGAGTGTGGTGTGTCGGAGTGTGATTATTTAGCCTCAGTGATGAGGAGACCTGGCCCACTAGTGGCTGTTGCACAATGTTGGGGGAGGAAGATGTCAAATATTTCAACGGTATTGAGGTTGACCCTTTTCAGCTGTGTACAGCAATCTGCATTACAGGGGTAAATCATATATTTATATTGAAAGTTCAGTAACAAAGGTTCTGAGACTGAGACAAATGTACGCCAAGCACCCCTGTCTTGCACAGCTGTACACAGCTGACAAGGGCCCTAACTCAGTACCACTGAGAAATTTACATATACACAGAAATTTACATATATACAGAAATGAAAAAAGACCATCAGACAATAAACATACTGTCTTCCTGCATGCAGTCCTTGACCTTACTGAGCAGAACAAACATAATGAGACTGGCAAGGCAACCTGACATCTGTACCTCCAGTATGGTAACTGACATGAGCAACAGTCCATCAGTTCTCCACAACACAGACAAATGATTGCAGCATCTTTACTACATGCATATCAGTACATGTTTTTCTCATAGTTGGCACACTGGTTGATCAGTTTGTACATAACTTCACACTTGTGTAAAGAAATTGACATCACAAGAACAATGTAACAACTGCCTCAGTTAGAAACACTGTATCTCAAAATAAAGATTTAAGCCATATTTCATTTTTGTGGTCAACTTTTATATTTCCTATAATTCAAACGCACAAGTCTGTATAACAGTTACAGTCACAGATCTTTTACTGTCTGTAGGAGTGTTCTGCTGTATCTCTTGTGATTCCAATACAAATATCCACCAAAGAAGAGCTGACACCTGAAGGCTTTTATATACACACTGGGTGTATCTAAAACAGGAGCTGACACCTGAAGCTTTTATATACGTACAGGGTGTATCTAAAATGCTTGGAAAAATTTCAAGTGTCTTCTTCAGAACAGAACAAAGAAGAAATTCATATAAACTCATATAAATTTCACCAACTGTGTTGGTGAAATGTCTGTTCATTTTCAATTTCAGCTGCATACACAAGGGTTTTTAAGTGTCCCCCATAGATAAAAAAATCAAGGATTGAGATCAACACATTGCTGGGCTATACCTCAAAAACTAAGTGTTTGCAGACATATTTAATACAAAATATTTTTCCTTGTTTTGGAGAGGCAGAACTCATATGTGAATTGTGTCCACACATTTTAGATACATATATTTCAGCCCCAGCTGGTTTTTGATGGCTAGGATCAATAAGCCATACATCCTACACATGAAAGTGCTATAAATGCTACACTACCTTCATGTGTAATGGAATATTCTAAATTATAACCCAGCTTTGGCCAGTATATAAATCATTAACCTGTATGAATAGCCACAAGCATGAGACCTCAGTCCTTAATCAGCAATGTTTTTTTTAATATAAGGTTATGTTTTTATGCTTATGCCTGATGATGGCTTTATGAAAGAGGCGAAACATGCAGCAGAGTTTGAACACAAAATGTCTGAAAAAATACAGTTGTGACTGATAGCCTGTTGATTTGTCTCTTCTGAGATACATTTACACCACACACACAAAACAGTAAAAAATGAGTCATACTCCCTAAGCTTTGTCATATCATGTCCACTGTTGTAACCTCTAATGTGGGACAAAGTGAGATGTAAAATATGGAGATAAACATAAATCTAATGCCACATCAAATTATATGTGTTTGCATGCACTGTTCCTGTCACAAAAGTAGAATCCACTTAAGTAACCTGTATGGTCACCACAGATATAGAACATTAATAACAGATGCATGTCTTTCTCTCATCTCACAAGTTCACTGCTGGCATGTTAATATATGTGAAAGAATTAAAATGACATTTGGCATGTAGACAGCAGTGAACAGACAGCCACGATGCCACAGTTCAAAATGAGGCGAGAAGAAAATTTGAGTTACTGCAGCATGGGGAAAAACTGTCTAGAACAAAATGTTCTGTTTGCAGGGAACAGTATGAATCACCAAACTTTGGACTGAAGCAAGCACAGTTCTTGGCAGCTACAATGACTCAACTTCCAGCAGATATCCAATATGCCCAAATAAAGGGCCAAAGCAATTTCCACTAATTCCTAATAACCCCCCTCTCCTCAAAAAAAAAATGGTAGACAACTTTATTTTTCTTCCTGAGAACCAAACTACTGCTACTAACAATCCGTCAATGCCCCTGTCCATGAACCTTACAACTTTCACCTTTATTTTATTGACCAAATACCTTACAAGTTCTTTGTAAATTCCCTACACCTACAGATAGAACAGGTTCGACTCAATGAAGTGCAGCTCTCACTGCAACATACTCACCACCACCATCCTCCTGAGTTGCAGCAAACAGGTCAAATGTTGTGGCTCTCTCTAGCTTTGACTTCCTTGATGAGGCAGTCGGGGTGACCTCCAGTTCTCCTGAATGAAGCAGGATTGGAAAGCTTAGAAATGTGATCTAGCACACAGCAATGGCTGTTAGCCTGACGGTATAAACTGTAGAGACTGCCGCTTAAACCAAGGAGACAATGTTACTAGTGCAGAAATGCAGTTAGCTATCAGTCCATATACTCTTTACAGAACTAATGAATGGATTTGGATGACAATGATCTTGTGAATGAGCAAATACAACCAGTAGCTCATATATCAATTAAATAAGATTTTAAAATTTCTTTGTCCCCCCCTCCCAAAAAAAAAAAAATAAAAAATTCACCACATGAAAGTAAGATCTACAATTTTCATTTAAAAAATTTCTCACTATCTAATGCAGTACAAGAGAAAAATTTCTAACACAGTGTAGTAGGATTAGATTTGCAACAGCAGATATTTATCAGCAGTATAAGTTTTCTCGCCCACAATTAACACACCAGAATACATGTTTATTGTGGTTACATATCTACATGCGGGGACAACATTCTATAATTCAAAATAGCTGTACAATGAACCAATACAGGAGGCTCAGTCAAGTTTAAGTTCTGGACTTAATTCTACTACAAGAACATCTGATCTTGCAAATTTAGATTGAACTTAACACATCAGAAACGAACTTTTTTGTTCCCTGCTGCCTAACCCAGAGCCCACACAAAACAAACAAATACTCATATTCAGATATCTAGTGTTCTAAGCAGTACACGGTGCAATTTAAGCAGCATTTGAGTCCTGAATATACAAATATAGCAGAAAGTATTTCCAATGTTGTTCACTTTGTGTCAAGATAGTTACAAAAAGTCTCTATTTCACAATACTTATTCAAGATGTAAGGCTGTTACTGAACTGCTCACATGGATTATGCAGAACTTACATTTGAGAAAATGTAATGGATCAGGTCTCACTATCTACAACTTAACGGCATTTTAGGAGGAATGTTGGGTATGTTGTGAGAGAAATGATGCCTGCACAACATCTCATTCAGTCAGCCAATCAAGTCTTGTTAAGGAAATTCCAGATGGAATCAAAATATGAGGTCTGTACAAATAGCAACCACCATTTACTGCACTGAAAAACTGGACAATGTATGAGTGTTATCGAACAGTTTCTGGACTGAAATTATTGCACCACAACAACAACATTTACCGTCTAATCAGTGTTGGCCCTTAATGTTAAAAGTGCCAAAAATTGATGTGATGTGAAGTTTTTGTGCTTCGTAGGCAGGAAATTCTCTTTAGGAAGAAACACATCAAAAGAACATTATATATAATACTAAATTATCCTAATGCCTAAGGCTGTAAAAGTGGGTTTCACTGTGTCTATTCACTACACTGTCATAATAAATCACCTCAGCAATTTAATTATTTCAGTGCAGCTTTAAGGAAAACACATCCGAAGACAGTATGTTTGTTTATGTTTGCTAGTGACAAACAATAAAGTAATTACCAGACAATTGTTGTGTAATGGCCAATGTTTCATCTATCTTTTGAACAGTAGTGTTGTGAGGAATTCCCCTCACACTAGCATGTGACACCATGCTTGCTCCACTGTCATCAGCTGGCACATCTACTTCATCCTCTTCAAACGTGCTCTTCACTGTCCAAACAGCTGCCTGACTCTTGCCATGTGACATATCTTCTACTGCTTCATCCTCGCCATCAGACGTCTCACCATCACCAGACACATCTGCCTCATCCTCCTCAAAAGTACTCTTCACCATCGCACCAGCTGCCTGACTCTTGCCATGTGACATACCCTCTACTGCTTCATCCTCGCCATCAGACGTCTCAACATCATCAGACACTTCTGCCTCATCATCCAAGAATGCACTCTTCACCCTCCTCTTCTCCATTAGAACAATGTCTTCCTCTTCCTCACTCTCTGTCTCTGCATCCGTTGTCTCTGCCTCCAACTCATCCATCAGACTCCCACATTCTGATAACTGTTCTGAAATCAGGCAGTAGACGTCACAGCTGTAAACATGCAATCCACGTATACTGCTCAGGCCATTATACACTCTACATTACAGCTGATATGGGCTGGGTTACCAGGTTTAGTTCTCAGCAGGAGCAGGAAGTTTCTCTTTACAACTATTATTAAACCAGTGGGTCTACACAGACAGAGCCCAGGGTATGAAACTGAACATCCATTTCAACTAGTGTTGTGTTTAACATGCATGTACCTCTGTACCCCTTAAACAATCTAAATTGCATGGATCTACACTTCCATGCCCCATGCACAATTTTAGTTTTACATTTACCCTTAAACATTGTTTCACTGACACCCGTTACCAGTGAAATATCAATGTATTAGGACCAGTAATTATAAAGTAACTGATTCTTCGATTACAAAGCACATCTGCATACAGTACATTGCAAAGAAAGTGGAAAGAAGCAGCTGTAGGCTTTGTTATGGTAGCATACCAGTTGTTCCCTGAAAGAACAGAAGAAAACAAGGAAAAACCTCAATAATGACAATTTTATAGAGGACATCCTGCTGAGTTTATGAACTGAAAACAAATTGCTATTGTTCTGTCAAACACAACATTATTTTATTCAGGAATGATTATATGTTTTGGTCTAAAAAGACCATCATTGAACCACCATTATAAAAACTTTAAAATAAGGTATGATACAGTGCAAATTGTGCTTGTTGTATGGGATCCCACATGACTTACAAACTTTATATAATACTACGTAAAAATTGTTGGGCTGGCAATGCTCTGGCCAGTAATTGTGTCCATGCTGTGTACAGAAATGTCATATATAAGTACAGAATTATTAAAAATGCAAACAAGAGATTTTTATGTGTTTATGTTTAATTTTTAACCATGAACACTGTCTGACAGCAATACATAGGCAGGCACTATCATGTAACTGAAGACACTGTGCGACAGATTTCCTCTCTTTCATGCCAACAGCTGGTCACAGTTCACTTTCCAGCATGTCAGAATACTGTGCTTTTATTTCTGTGACCTAATGTCTACACCGTATGTGTAGCTAATGTTCACAGACAAGGGTGTCTGAAATCCCAAAACATCATTAGCATAAGTTTTGTAACTGAAAGCCACCATCTAATTTTCTTGGAAATGCTTAAATTTGTGTGTTTCCACTGCAGGCTCTGTCATGTGTTCTTGGGTTCATAACAATGACACCAGGTCTCATACCGCATGATGATGTCAATCAAGAACTTCTCTTCTTCACTGTCACAACATGCCAAGTGACAGACACAGACATCCATACAAGATCACTTCTGCTCCTCTGTCCATTGCCTGGGCACCCATATTGTACAAACCTTGCAGACCCGAAGGCTGTCATTCACTGCTGCATACGCTCCCAATTGACTAACATCTAACTGTTATCCTTGAGACCCAGGGCTCTGATTTGTTCCAGTTTCTCATCACTGGTTCATGTTAAGCGGCATTCTGAACCCTACACATCAGTCACACTTGTCTGGCCTTGCTTCAATATTTCTATACAATCACATGAAACAGCATTGTCCCCATAAAAAGCACAAAAACATGTACGAATTTCAGCATCATACACACCTCCTGCCCATAAAGAAACACACCACAGACCACTTCTCTCCCTGGTATAAACTACAAGTAGAAGCGGTGCAGTCATGTTTCTTGCTCAGTGACTTCTCACACACAGAACCACCAGTGTGCTGACATCACATAGCCAGTTATAGTACTGCCAACTCTGAAGGGTTAACCTAATACCATTGACCACCAGGAAAAAGTAAAGAAACTTTTTTGATGATTGCTCTTATCAGTCAAAAGAATTCCTTGTTACAATGCTGCAAACAGAAACACAAGTGGGGTAAAGAGAATTACACTGACAGCTGCACTATAAATGAATTAAAAAAAAAAAAAAGTATTTTGAATCTAATATGAGACAGGAAGGTGCCCACCGTCTGCCTGATGAGAATGCTAGACATACTTTATTTTGGATTCTTGAACCCCGAGGATGGGATTGACAGGTTGTGCCAAAATGCAAAAGTCAGTAAGAAATTACCACTACTTGCTAGTAGTAGTAGTGGTGGTGGTGGTAGTGGTATAGCAGTGGTAGTGGTAGTAGCAGTGGTGGTGGTAGCAGCAGCAGCAGCAGCAGTAGTAGTAGTAGTAGTAGGAGTAGGAGTAGTGGTGGTGTAGTAGCAGCAGCAACAACAGCGGCATTACTAGCAAAATGTACACGAATGTGGGATTTGTACTCCACAACAATTTGGTGTTACAGTGACATGGAATTACATAACAAACAAACCACAACCCAAGAAATAAATATATAAAACACCATGTGACTTTGGTGACAGGTGCAGGGGTCTAGCGACAAAATTTTTTTCTATCTGAATCACCAACCACATTCCTTTAATGACCACTATCCTCTTTGACCTCTGAACAAGAAGCAGGTGGGTGTCTGATTGAGCTGTGCCATAAATATTAACGATCAGTTGTGCATCACCATCAGCAATCCTGCACCTTCAATAAATTGCATCAGTTTGCACATATGGACAACAACTAAAATCTAACAAACGTATTCCAAAGCAATGAAACCAGAGTTCTGCATCAGTCTTGCAAACAAGACAGCACATAAAGGCCATTTCATTAGATTTTTTATGTCAGCTACAAGTGGAATCATCAGCTATTCACAAGTTGTACACAAATTCTTTAAGTAAGAGTGACTGGTTATTGTTAGTCCATAAGCTTTATTATGCACCAATAGGCAGCCATGGGCCTCATGGCACAAATTTTCAAGGTCTGAGGCATATCACAGTTCAGTGTCACTGTTGTAGTTTGGCACAAAGTGTAGGCCACATTAAAAAATAAATGCACAATGCTGTCTGCTCACCTTCCTCCTCATTGTCCAACCGCTGCTCCAGGAGACGTCTGCTCCACTCCTCAGATCTGCGCTGGGCTATCTGCTGCTGGAGTTCCCCCTTCAGTCGCTGATGTCTTGCCCCAGGCTTGGCCATTTCAAGGTCATGCTTAGGTTCCTCTGCTCCACGTATAACCCTCACTGTATCTCTGCGCACCTCTTCAATTCCACCTGCATTCTTCTCAGCACTGACAACTCTGCAGCAATCAGAGCCCACACTCACACCTACCCAGCCACAACATTAAGCCTACTACCTGAACTACACAAAATCATATTCTTCTCCTATCCTGTCAAATCAGGACGGCAGATTCATGCCAGGTCTACAATTGTTTGCTGATTTACAAAACACTGTCAATACAATCTGCATAACTCAAAAGGGTGGTCCTTCTATGATTTAACCTTTAAACAACATATGTTCACATATGTCAAAACACATAAAAAAATGCCCCTAGAAATTCTTTTTGTAATTTCGGAAGCTAGGATATTTACTGCATTTTTAAGACATGTTGCATAACCTCTGTTTTGTTTTCCACAAAATGTCATTTATTTCTTAACTTACTATTTTCTTTTCAAAAAACACTCACATATTTCATGAACCATGTGCTAACATTTAAATACCAACCTGGTTGTTTAGGGGTTATGATGGTTGTTGATAAGAAACTTCACAACAGCCAGATAAAGTGTTTTATAAACATTACATATCAATTCAAACAAGCAGTGGCACAGGTAATGTGGCTGGTGGAAAGAAACAAAGACCTATAGACGTACCCAATCTCAATGGCATGCTTCTCCTGTGGCTGTTTCATTGCAGCATGTTTCATGAAGCGCTGCATCAACTTAAGCACTCCAGAAGGGCTCATTTCTTCCCTGTCCAGTTCTACTATCCCATTGGGAGCAGCACTAAGCTGAGGCTTCAAGGTTGTTATATCCGCTTGTAGAGGGAGACTTCTCTGGACCCGGCTTGGCAGCACTGCTTCTGCACTGTCATTAACTCCCTGACTGTCTGTTGAAGGCAATGGCAAGCTCTTCTGGCATGTGGTCTTCTCCTGCTTCTGTGATTCTTCACCACCTGGCCATGAATACTCAGAATGCTGTGTCTCTGTGTAGTGAAGAGCAAAGTCCTCTGTATTTGCAACTTCCAGACAGATGTCCACAGCACTGCTTCTGTCATCATGCAGTTCAGAGTATGTTACCACCTCAGACACCCCCACATCAATGGTCGGTGACTCACTATAATGCAGTCGGAAGTCACAACTGTCTCCTGGCATCAGACTCTGTACTGATGTTACATCATGATCACGCTCTGCTGCCTGTATGCTGGTAAGACTATTGGCAACATTGACAGCAGCACTACCTTCCTCAGAGCATCCACTGGCCTCATGGTTACCAACTGCTACCTGTCTGCCAGCAGCACCCTTGGCAATACTGACAGCAGCACCACCTTCCTCACAGCATTCACTGGCCTCATGGTTACCAACTACCACCTGTCTGCCAGCAATACCTTTGGCAACACTGACAGCAGCACCACTTTCCTCAGAGCATTCAATGGCCTCTTGGTTACCAACTGCCACCCGTCTGCTGCCCGGACTCCTCACTGCACCAACACCAGTTTCTTCGATGCATCCAGGGAGTATATCAGCACCACAACTACTCACATTACTTGTTATGTCATGGCTACCAACACTGACACCAGCTGCTGAAGCTCCACTACTGTCAGCAGTACTTATATTGCCACAGCAATTGTTGGATAAAATTGGAACAGCAGCAGTACTATTGTCCTTATCAGAAGGAGAAGCAGCATTGATGCCAACACCAGTAGTAACTTGGTTCGCAACATCCAGGCCGCTGACAGCGCTACGTACACTGCAGTCTACTGCAACGTCATGATAGCAGTCTTCATCTGAATCAGACTTGTAGAACTGCTCCGCATCTTTCTCTCTCTGTGCCAGCTCTTTCCTATAACACATATAAACTGGATCACTTAGCATACTCAATCACACAGTGGGCCAACACAACACTCACAAACAGTGCTATAGACACTCGTCACACTTAACTATTATTCTAGCAGTGTCAGGGCAACACTCAACAGATTTAGAACACAGTTCAGCAGCGCCACCATGATGCTCTCTGCATTTGATGATCATTCTAGCAACACCATTTCATCCACCACGCTCACCGCAGTCTCTATTAGTGTTAGCTCAGCACTCAGTCTATCAGTTTTACCACGATGCTAAACAGAAACAGTGCTTGTTCCAGCACTGCAAACACAATGCCCACCACATTCAACATTCACTTTTGAAGCACTAACACAACACTCACCATAGTTCGCCAAGATCATCTGTTGACATCTTGAGTGATGCAACACTTGGCACTGAAGTGTGGCGACGCTGCAGAAATTCCACAAGGCTGCGCTGACGTGGTTTGTGGTATGGCAGGGACACACGTGACTCACGCACCATGCGCTGTGTCTCACTATGGATCTGCTGAACTGCTTTTGTCTGTATTACAAAAAAGTAAGGACCTCTACTACAGCAGCAGGAAAAGAAAAACCATTAATTTAAATTCATCTCACATCCATGTTTCTCAGTAAACTAGAGGCAACTGAAAAAAAAAGTACTCTTGTTATAATAAGCAAAGTGTAAAATTTAAACAGCAAATGCTGGAATTTGTTGTTTCATTTTTCTGCTGTTTCAACTGCAGCAGTTAAACAGCGCTAGTTGAAATGTAAAGATAATTCAGGCAGGAAGAAGTGAGTGTATACTATTCCATGACTCATGTACAGGGATTCAGTCAGCTGTATCCTGACGAAAAGTCTAGACAAGCATACACTGCAGAACAGCCAAGTACTTAACTCTGACTGATTAATGGTTGCCTTGTGGACCAAGAGAATGGATTAACAGTGAAACTGGATGATGTCTCTTCAATATGAAGCAGACTCACCTTGCTCTTTCTCTCAGACAGAGATCTGACTTTAGGTTTGGAAATGTGTTTGGGAGCGACTTCATCTTCAGAGCCTTCTGCATCATACACATCATTCTCCTTCAACAGACCGAAGTAAGTTTGGGGACTGTTCCCCTGACTGTGTTTGGTGGCCACCTTATCCTCAGAGTCCTCTGCATCATACAAATCACTCTCCTTCATCCGAGTGAAGTGAGACTGGAAACTCTGCTCTACCTCATCTTCACACTTTGTCAGAGTCAACTCAGTGTTGGAAGTTTCTTCATCAAAACTACAGTCACTGTCAGAAAGAATCTTCCATTTCTTCTCCTGTTTCTTCTTCTTGGAGATACTGACATCACTAAACAGGGTCTCCTCTATGAGAACTTTGCAGTTACTTCCAAAATCACCTCCACATGTTTCTGCATCAGGTTCACAATCACTGCCCTGGGGCTTAAATGCCTTTAAATTACTGTTTGAGTCTTCAGCAGCCTCATCATCACTCAGCACAAACTTCCGCCTGGCAGACCACCTCTTTACAGCAATACACTCATCATCAGAAGAGTGCAGCCCCACAGCAATGCCGGCCACCATCATGTGTCAACTGCAACAACCCAGCTACATCATAAACAGTAGCATGTGACTTGACTGGCAGTAAATATGACTACATACTTTGATACCTTGAAAAGTCTGGTAAACTTCTCAATATCACTGCAGTTCTGGGCCAGGCAAGACACATGTGTGTGCAAAGGGATGAAATACCACCAAGTAATTAACAATGGGTTGATTCCCCACTGTCACTCACATAAAACTTTGTTTTAAGTATGAAATTTTATATTGAAATATTTGTGCATTTTATTCGGTACATTTTTCAGAAATGATAAATGCGTTTTGATCTTCTGCTATACTATGTTCTACATCCTTTGACTCAGCCTAAAGAAAAACATATAGAATGTTAATAAATCCTTCGTTCCACGCACACAAACATGTCACACGCCAGCACGATTATCAATTGTAACAGGAAATTTTGTATCGCGACGATTGCAAATATGTCTCACAAATAATACACTCTACTACAGAAGAAAATTCCTACACGTTCTACGATTACCCCTTATATCATTTTCCCAACTAGATATACCCTAGACTGCTCCTTCTAGACGTCAAATTGCCTACCTGGAGCAGAAACCAAAAGGCTTGTAATAGCTTTATTGTTTCGGTAAAATGAAACTTCAATGTACACGCACCCTATATGGCTGATGAATTGAAAATGAAAGTCAGACTGCTGTCACATCAGTCGAACTAAATGCTGACCAAGGTACGGACGACGGGAATTTACAATATCAAAAAACTCGTTTTGTTTGGAAATCAAACACAGTATTGTGTGAATGAAAGAGAGTGCATAGTTAAAGTAATAATAATTACAAACTGCATACGCTTAAACTAAACAATGCACTCTATCTAACACGAGCTTCATATCATCTAGATGCCACAAATCAGATTTCAGTTCCATGTTACACCCCACTTGTACACAAACCGCGCAATTTTCTAGGTTTATTTCTTAACGCAAGGTAGCAGCATCAATTTGTGGACCTGGGTGAATTCACGTACCCATCTCCACGATCATCTCTTTCGTGTAAACTCGGATCCCTTTCACGTGCGCGATAAACTACGTGGTTGTTTCCTGTAGGATTTTATATTAACCGTGGTGGTATCGTACGCGCTCATGAGCAATTGGTTGTGCCCACGGACCAGGTCACAGATGATCTAGCATTGGCCCAGTTTCTGCCCAACACACTAAATGGAACCTCAGGTCCATGATAGGAAGGGAGTAGAAGTCTAGAAAATCTGTGGTAGAAATATTGGTAATCCGTGGGGGGCAGGTGATGAGTGCAGGAAAAGTTGGTCTGATCTATGTTTACGTCATGAGTGCAATGCTGTTTCCTTTGGGAATTATAAATCAAACATGCAAACAGTCATTCGGAGCCGTTATATTCTTTCATGGCTCTGGTAATAAATGTTTCTACGTTTGGCGTAGTTGATACTTTCATCAGTAAATTATAACCTCAAATGTGAGCTTGTATTCACTAGGTAATACCAACAAGAGAACTGAATATTAAAATGTCATATATAATATTTAATGCATTTGTTGGTATCACGTAGTTAATTTTTTATACATGCAGGGACGTGAATAAAATTAAAGGAGCTTGTATATACATACACAGCGGTGTGTGCGAGACGATGTAGTTATGTGTCATCTCGGTAGACGACGTTCATAAATGTATGGGTTCCCAAATTTCAAAATATTTTTATGTGGCGTAAATGTGTATAGAAACTACCAGGTCTTCATCACCGTTCGCATAAATGAACACTATTACCAAATGAATAATTTCGTTCTGTACGCAAGATGCAATTTTTTAAGAACGTTATTCAATTTTTAATTGTTGGAGCACAAATAGGAGTTGTCTTTATATTTAATTGATCCCCTCAAAAGCAAAGTTGCTTAATTCTAGGCTTCTCCATTTTGAAAAGTAACATGGTTTACTGGATTGGTTACAAAACGTTTGGCCTTTACTTACAAATGTGAGAATACTATAAACTTATGCCTATAGAACCATTTTAATTATGATATACATTAGGGGTAAAGAAGGTTGTACCTTAACCTCGGTAAAAAGAGACCCCACTACCGATTGAAATCAAACTAAGATACCTGCCACCCAGCCCAAGGCATGTCGCTGTATTAACTGAACTATTCTCTCTGCTTTTAAAGAAATTTGAAGTCGTTCATTTCTTGGTCATATACTTCGTTAATTATATTTCCTGGACTCTGTTGTACTGAATATTTTGTATTTCAGAAGTCTAAACAAAATGTTCATAGTTCAGTTACAAGACACAGTCATAATAATATATTTAAATTTTTTTAAATATAGAATAATTTTTGAAAGTGTTGTGTGATGTATATTGCCTAAGTAATAGCATACTAGCTGGCTACACACCCCTGTAACACGAGAGGGCCATCAGGCTGCTGCAGATAGATGGAAGATTGAATCCAATGATCACCAATTCCAGAATGTATTCACTTTAGAACACTTAATATGTAACCAAGAAAAACTATGAGAACACAATATCAGGCTATGATGGATATGGCCAAAAACAGTCGACATGGTGTTAAGATTTGTGACCATTTCTGCCTTAAACCATGCTAAAACTCCCATTTGTATTTTGGGTGCACAAAAACACAGAAAAGAAACTAAGAATAATTAAAACAAGTTTCTTAGGACACTAAAATATTGAAGGCATGATGGGCTGCACATTGAGCTAGGAATGAGACCTGATGCTTACAGAATTTTGGCAAGGGATTCTCTTAAGAGTCACATGAAAGTCCAAGAAAGATGTGGGAAGTAATGACTAAGAAGAACACTAATAAAACTTATTGTGAATGTGGGTGACTCCGGATCATACATAATACCAATCCATAACAGTGAGTAGACCCATCAGTTTATACTAATATAAATTGATTTACATGATCAGAATCATCATCTTCTTCTTCTTCTTCTATGGCGCTACAACTCTGAAAGGATCTTGACTTTCTCGACAACAGCCTTCCATTTAGAGCGGTCCTGTACTTATTCTGCCCACTTCACAAGCTTCATCTTCTTCAAATCTTTCCTGACAACATCATCGCATCTAGACTTGGGCCTTCCAGCTGGTCTTCCTGTGAATGGTTTCCATTTGTGTATTCTTTTCACTATGCTGGTTTCGGGCATTCTATTTATGTGTCCAAACCAACTCAATCATTGGGCTTTAACATAATTTATTATGTTTTGGTGTTTAATTAATTCATCCAACTCCTTATTTGTTTTAATTCTCCATATACTGTTGGCTTCCTTAGTTGGCCCAAATATTTTAATATTTTCCTCTCAAACACAGAGAGTTTTTGTATAATACTTTCTTTGAGGACCCATGTTTCACAGCCATAAACTACAATTGGTCTAATTACTGACCAATATAACTTCAATT
>Ga0136643_10001754_pt1 | contig 27103 bp, 14 predicted proteins | sample TergutLab28metaG_FD_96883 | JGI IMG/M metagenome (GOLD analysis project Ga0136643, IMG submission 96883) | Labiotermes labralis P1 segment gut microbial communities from Petit-Saut dam, French Guiana - Lab288 P1 (version 3) (version 3) | ecosystem: Host-associated > Arthropoda: Insects >... | reverse complement strand
CTTTTTCAATTTTAAAAGAAAACTAAAATAGAAAAGAAACACATTTAAAATAAAAAAAAAAACAACCTGAGCTATGAAAAAAAAAAAAAAAAAGCTCAGAACTTGATTCAATTTTTATATCTGACTTTCTGAGCTTAAATGACCAACCTCATGGAACTGACCAATCAACAAATCAAGAAACCAACATTCCCAACCAGTCACCCACTTAATAGTACAATGCGAAAGACTGATGTTTATATCAAAGTCCACTACTGGAACCCATTCAGAACCAGTTCAATTTAGCTGCTGTCCTCCAATCTATATCCCTAACATCCGTATCAAAATTATCTTTCCATCTACTCTGGCTACTTCAAATGGCCTCTTTCCAAAAGATTTTGTTACCAAAATAACATATGTATTTATAGTTTTCTTCTGATCTGAGCCTTATAACCAACCCATTCATAGGAATGGTTATCTAGATGTTGGTTTGCAGCTGCATTATGCATTCATTTCTTGGTAGCTATTATGATGACTTCCAAATGGCAATACTTTTACATAATTCTGTCTTGCACATTTGCGCTTTAACACAACTTGTAAATTTATGTCACTTTTCAAATTTACATGATAATTTTTGGTTTAACATGAGTGGCATAGGTGACCTGTGGCTACACATATCTTCTGTAAAAGTCTAACAGAAAGTAATGTCACTGACATGCCATCAGTCATATGTATGGATTGACTACATTGGTGATACAAGCATGCAGCTCATGTAGTTTCCTCTTCAACAGCATTAGTGTTTCTTACCAAGATGAGTGAGATACATAAATCACCATCATCTAGTGCAATTCAAGTGAAAAATTGGCAAAGGACGTTCAGCAATGAAGAGAAATTACACATAATAAGTTACTTGAAAAATGTGAACAAATCATTGACATATGCCATAATGTCAGACTTGCTCATAGTAGCACATGCAGAATTGGTGATAATGCTGATAGCATTAAGGAAAGTGCCAAGTCAGGAACAAAAGTTTTTTTTTGTAGTAAGACTACCACATTCCTGTCAGAATGAACAGTACCAAAAACTATGGATGTGAGTCTCTTAAATTTTTATTGCATTATAAATAAAGAAATAAATAAATTGTATAGAATTGCATGTAAACTGTATAGAAATGTATATACACTTCATATACAGTACACATATACACTACAGGTCCATATGTCCACTAGTGGTATAGTCATACTATATAGGAAGAAGCTGTCAATCCCCTAACCTCCTGGAAATATACTGTTTTAAATGGGAATTTTGTGTTCGATTTGCACAATTTTGATTTGCACGACTTTTTCAGGAATGTAATCCTGGCGTAAAATTAGACCTGCCTGTACTGTCACTGATTATGCCACCGGTGTTACTATGAAGTACCTTATAATACATTCACTACTACACAGAATAAAAAGCACAGAAAAGTACATAAAAAATGAAAGTATTTCTTAAGCGATCACATACAGTGACTGATGAAAACAGACTACATATCTTCATTCTTGTCTTGTGAAACAAGCAGCAGTGAAGTGGCTACAGATCACATACATCTTGGTATTATAATGAGATGCAAATGGCACATGTATCATGCATCTACCTTGCTAAGCATTACAATGTATAAAACAGCTGCAGGGCTAAACCACCCCCCTATTCATGGGTACCAGGTGCTCTTTCCTCAGCCAGGGTGTGAAGCTGATTATTCACCTCCACCTACTGCCAAGGTTAACAAGATATTGAGCTATACCTACATTTCCCCATATGCCATAATGATATGGCACCTGAGCATGGGGACTATGCTACCTTTACCTCATATCATATCTACCACAAAATATAACTTGCAGCAGTTTTTTTTTTATGTTTGATATCTTACTATTTTCCCCGCATCCTTAGTCTCACCTTTGTTAATGACACTGGGTATCTCATAAACAACTAAATAATGCTAACAAAGTCACATAAAACTTCCTGGGAGAAAAATAAGATGTAAAACATAAGTTCTGAGGTTCTCGCAGAGATGTCATTGAGGATGCAAGTCTTCCAGGATGTGACAATGTGTCACTGAATGAGTGGTTCCTGATATTTTGAAGGAATGAACTGCCTTCAAAACACTGGGAAACACTCACCCAGCAACACAGCATTACATCCCACACACCTGAATCTTCAAGGTGTAAAATATGTATCTAACACTGAAAGTTGTATTTGACAGCATATAATAAAGTCTCAAATATCGAGTTCATACTGAAATCAGTCAGCTAGTTTCAGCAGTATCAAAAACAAAAGGACAAATGCTTCCAATTTTTTTACCCCTAAACTTGTCTCAAAAAAAGTTTATTTTTTTCAAGAAAAATGCAACTGCAATAAAGACCCATGAATTTCAAATACTGAGGCGTTGTTGCAGAGTTACACTGTTAAATAGTGTAATTTGCTGTACACACATGCAGGCAAAAACATCAGAAGGGATGAAAATTCTCTCATACATTAAGTTAAAAATACACACTAATTATGAAAAATAAATAGAAAATTAGGTTATGACACTTGCACTAGATAATACACATTCAAGGGTGTCACAAATGTAAACTCTGAGGTGCAATAATACATTAAAATTGATTCTCCTCTGTCACAAATGCTACTTACAGCACGAATGTGGAAGACAGCTACATCGTCCAAATATGGACTAAGGGATAACCGGTAGATCTCAGCTGCCGGAACACGATATTTGATCTGCAGTGTGCGCTGATCCAGTATCAGCATGGAGCTTGTTGACAGCACAAATAGGATTGGAACAAACTGTGTGCAAATTTGGTGTGTTTTAATTTCAAGTTTTATTCCACCCTTTTAAATTTTATGTTCATCATCCTGTTACATCAATTTGGTTTCAATTACTATAAAACACAGATGGACAATGCAATATCTGTGTTCATTACACTACTGCTTCACATCTGTCAACAAACTAACAGAGTAATATTAAAATGTCTTGTAATTACTATAAAGTGAGACCTGAAGTCATGCCATAAGCCATAAAAGAAGACAAAGATGGCAGTGGTATGGCCATGTAATACAAATTGAAAAAGGCATCAAAAGGGTGAAAGCAAATAAAGAAAAGCAAACATATGTACAGATCATAAAAAGTTTAGTAGACTAAACCGAAACGTTTCCAAAGACTGGGACAAGTATGCAATAAATGATGAAAGATGAGAAAATGCAGGTGGCTGATGGAAGCTTTACTTGTAACTTAAATTCCGCAAATTGGAATATATAAGGATGACAATGTGATGAAAAAATGCACTATATAATACAACAACAAGACAAGCAATGTCAATATAACGTAACACAAGGCGCATTCACACAACCATTGTTGCAGTGGAAAAGCAATAAATATTACACAACCTGAGTGTGTATTTGTAACTTCAAGTATCCAGCATGCAACGAGCATGCACCATATTGTCATCTGTGGCCTACCCTGCTGTACAACTTTTTCCCCATTATTCCATAAATGGTACAGTTTTAAAAAAAATATGTGTATACTGAACATAAAACGGGTGTTTCAATTTTCTCTACAATGTTTATCTGAAACAATGTTCATTCTAAGAAGAAGTGGGTGAGATATGATTAAAAATGTATATTGGCCCTCATGTAAAGTAACTGTTATTCCTGTCCAGTTTTAATAAAACATGAATTTTCTTGATAGATTGTCAAAAAATACTCAACAACCGAATTTCATGAAAGTCCCTCCAGTGGGAGCCAAGTTGTTCCATGTGGACAGACAAAAGGAGACACATGAAGCTAATAGTTGCTTTCCGCAATTTTGCAAACACGCCTAAAAATTTGAACCCTCCATTCAGTTCTTTAAACGAGGTTTAATAAAATCCTGCAAAAAGGTGAAGGTAATAACTAGAGTGCCTTACTTCTTGCATTTGTACTCTAGTGACATCGTTTATTTTTTCTCAGCATCTCTACAGTAATAATCAACAATGAATTATCTATTGTTCTAAGAAAAACTGCTTCTTTATTCTCTTCTTTACTGAAACTTTGAAACACATCACTACCTGTACACCCTCTCTTTCTTTCTGTGAAAAGAAAAATGAAACCCCATTATCCAACCCCCCAACACCAACTTCATTCAATCAAGGTCCTCATATTCGCCCTACACCTTCACAAAATATCCACACCTTAGGTTGAGATCTTTTGACATAAAACCTCTTCCTGAAGCTCAATGAAACTTCCTTCCTATTATCTCTACCACTTTCAATTGTTCTTCATCTACTTCTTCCTAAACTTCAGTTCTTTACACTTACAATTAACTTCAAAACATGCTGAAACTTATATAAAAAAGTCCCAAATATGGATGCTTCAGCATACTCCTCCTCCAGCAATTGCTGCAGTATGAAAACTCCTGGTTAACAGTCTTCTGGTCCCTCAGCAACCCTGGTACAAACTGAAGGGACCCCAGAAAACATAGAAAGGGACCCTAACACCCCTAAAGCAGCAGCAGCAGCAGCAGAAGTAGGTATCCAAATGGAATATTCCTCTGCTTAGTCCTACAGCCCCAGTATAGATGCAGTAACGAACTATTAACTGTATGAACTTAGTTCAGTACAGATACTGTTTGATAATCTAGAATATTTGGTAACTCAGCACCTGTCCTATCCCACAGGTGGAGGATTAAAGGAACTCCACTGTATGTGTCTTGAAAATCATGTTCAGAATGCTGGTCTTATGGTCTAAGTGTGTGTGATGAAATACGTCGTAAGTACAGATATAAGAAGCAAGGTTTTTCTGCATACTAAAAAGTGTAATATTACCCCCTGAAGAAATAAAGTGATACATTCAACATCTTACAGTCCCTACAGTAAACAACAGAACACAACCTGTTATCTTCTAAAAGCATGTACACACACATATGAAACAGCACCGAACTTCATCCCACTAAACTGCTCATTTTATAAACCCAACATACGAACATCTAATATACATAACAATACAGCATTATGTTTACTCCTACATGTTTTGGCGCAACTCCGCCTTCTTCAGGGAGTCTCTGCCAATACTTAAAACTCACTAAAATATAATACATTACAATCGTTATACATATGATGTCATAGTTATTTCTACAGTTAAATTCAGAAGTGTCAGATCTAAACCTACAAAACCAAATAAATCAGAAAATAATATAATGAAGAAAACATAAAATATCATTTACATGAGCACAATATACAAAATGTCATTTTGTTAGTTATTATAAGCAAGCAACCAAAGCAAGACAAAGCAGAAGAAAAAAACACAATAACCTTCCCACTTGATCTGGTGATCTTGTTTATGATGTCTGCAAACACCACATATTGGTCGTTGGTCTCTATACAGGCCTTCTTCCATTGGATATTCTGTCTAAGGCGAACATAATCCCCCAGGAAGGGATGTGACACACTTAAAACAAAACATAAAAACTTGTATACTATACAGTTTTATATAGTTCAACTATAAAGTACATCAATGAATCAGTTTACATCCTCACCTTCGTGGGTATGAAGCTTTCCTGTCCTTGAAGATAATACTAGCTGTCACTTTTTCTCTCATTCTATTTCTTGCTGTTTGGTCAAATTTGAGACGATATCTGTGACACTGGAATTAAAATAACCAACATCTAGTCTGTTCTTTCCTTGACAAACTTTGATACTTGCCCATCTTGAGGAAACACATTGTAATGTAAGAGTATATATGGTGACTACACATTTTTCAAATACAATTTTATCATTAATTACAAAAAGCACATGTACAAAGAACATCCAAACTAGATATCTCTTTACTATTATGGAGCAGTAGTTAATAACAATGCACTTTAATACACAGTGAGGGAAGTATATTAAGTACAATTATGGTATTGCCTGGAGAAATAAGAGAACACCTGTTAAGAAATCTTTATCAGACTATCCTGTTACAATCAAGATTCAATCAAGCAAAATTTACAGAGGAGGAAGGTATACAAAAATACTGTAAGATTCAGTAACTCTAGTCCTTTATAGCCAAACTTCCCCAACCACAAAATATATCAAAATAATAATAGTTTCCTGTTCATAATGCTTTCCCATTTGCTTTCTAATGTTTTTGTTCCAAACGCATCAATTCGTTTTGAAGTAAAGTATACAGACCCTCCACTTGTGGTGTATCCGTCTAAGAATTAGGCTGGTCTCTGCTAATCTTCTGTGACATGGTGGCCACTCCCTGCTGATTGGAGACTCAGATTCTGGAGGAAGTTGTCGAGTAAGGCGAAGTAGAAACTGCAATCTCTAGAAGAAAAATTTTTAAGCAATAATGTAATCCTCCTTCAATGGTACCTCCACTTCAACAAAGGGAGTTGGTATGCACCATTGAAATTGTAAGCTATGCAGGCAGCAGCCTAGCTGCTGGTAGGGCCATCTATGCAAGACAGGTTTTTAGCGAGGTGTCAAACAAAGAAAGATATCGTGGCCCTGAAGGTTGGGGGCTGAGAAAGGTGATGACATCCTCACTTTGTAAAAAATGCAACTGTCTCAAAATGCTAGCAACATGGTGGTAAGGGCCCCAAAATGGGCTAAAGCACCACAGAAGATGCAAAACTTAATCCCAGAATTTGAATATTGATCGCAGATCCAACAGAAAGCATCCTAGTCTGCTTCCATAAAAAATATAACAGACACTCCCCAATTTAAATATTCAACTATTTCTACCTGCCATTAAAAAATATAACAGACATTGTCCCATTTTTGTCTTAAAGAACAGGCGATAGTGAAAACCGACCCCTTGATCTATTGTTTACAACTTGGTACTGTTCTTGCGATCTGCTGTGCAAATCCTGTCATCTGAATCACTGTAAATATGCATTCTATACAGAAGTGGCATTTTCATACACCATTATACTGCTTCAGTATTAATATTTCTGACAGTTTATTAATTCAGTTACTATTAAACTTTGTAATAGTATTATTATTACTTTTGTGAGACATACAGAAATATCAGTTTAATAAAATGTTACCTCAAACCATTGACTGGGAAATATTCTAGACCAAGGAAAAATTTGCAACATAATAGCTTTTGCTTATGAATGCCCAGTGAACTACCAAGGCATGTAGCAGTCAGAGGCTAGTGTACTGCACTGTGCAAGTAATACCTACTGGCAGGAAGCAGTTCTACAGCTGAAAAATCCCAATTTTTTATAGATGATGAATCAGAAACAATCCTGCTACACAAATCTATGCTCATCAATGTAACAATTTTAAGACTTGACATTTATACAAGTCAAGCATCCATCATCACTGCCTTGGTCAACTCAAGGTACCAAATGCCACTTCTATTCATCATCTGCATCAAAGGTACGGCTAATATTGTTCAAAGTCTGCTGTGAATAAGCTGATCATATGATAGTTCATGCAAAATAGTTTGAAATAGAATACTGAGCCTAGAATCTGAGCTAACATTCCTGGGTCAATAAGGTTGCAATAAATTTGTGAACTATACGAAAATTTTACAGAATGGGAGAAGTTAAATTTGAACCAGTCATCATGTATATGTGCATACTACAACATAGCAGACCACAGGTTCCACAGGATCATTATTTGGATAATGGTAAGACAATATCCCATCCAACCCTGCAGCACTCATCTACTGTACTAAGCCCTCCATACAGATAAGACAAGATAGCCTAGGAAGAGTGACTGGTTAGGCACATAGCATGCACATCTACAATTCCATCTCGTTGTTCTGATGGGAAAAACTGCAATGGTGGCAGTCTAACCAAGATACAATAGATTCTTCCTCAGCCAAAGGCACCCAACCTGCTTAAGTCACTACCCCTAAGGCAGGTTTAGAGGTGTTACCTTCAACCTGAGCTCTGACAGGAGTTCAGTATGGGAATTAAAGGCCATAATTACAAGGAACGAGAATAAGCACTGGTTAATAACCTTAAAGCTTTACCAAGCTATCACAATGCCACTGTCAGGTTCAACAGGCAAGTAGAACTTGACCACGCCCAGCAGTGCAATCTTATATAAAAGGCTCTGACTGGTGACAGTTTCCACAGTCTCCTGAACATAAGGTTACAATTTGATATTTATTATATGTCAAATTCAAATTGCATTCTGTGGCTAGTAATGTACTAAGCAGTAGAAGAGTTTACATATGCTGCAGTAGCATGACTGTACATATTATCCCACTCCACAAAGAAGTTTTGGTTATCATGTATATTGTTATAATTAAAAAATGAAATTCCTTTATTTATGTAACTATTTATTCATGTCCTGTAACCTTTTCAAAACTTAAAAAATAAAAAACGTGTACAAATTGGTTACAAACACACATCAGGAATCACAATTACAAGAGTGCTTTTTCAGAAGTTCACATTACCTCTAACCATTATAACACAATACCAATCATCAGTCTCTAAGTACTGAGCATCACATCATGCAATATTCCTAGTCTTTTGACATGTGTGCACAGTAGATTTCCCTGTTCAGTAGTTTATTTGTACAGCAAGTGATTAAGGACTCACCTTCCAGCGAATGTAGTGCCTCTGTATTATGTTTACTGCCCATTCCACCTGCTTCCGGTGCTTGAGAACACGATATTCTTCTCTTGCCTGAAAGATAATGAACAATTTGACAGTGCTACAGACATATTCTTAATAGTCACTGATCCTCTATTATACCCTAGAAGTACATATGAAATACAGATACAATAGTATAATTATGAGTAGTAATTTGTCAGTAAATCATACTACTACTTAGAATATGCAGTATGATAGAAAAGTCATACCATTTATTACAATAAACATGTATGTATGTATGTATGTCAAAAGTGAACTATGGTACTTCTTTCAATATGAAGAAACATTTATGCATTAGTTGGAGGGTAACTATTCTTACTATTCTTAACTGACTGTCCATTTCATATCACAGCTTCAGTCTAGCTCATACACCACTTCATAAGAAAAGGCTTGATATCAAAGGCAATGAAGTGACCTCAAATTTTGTCATTGTATCAGTACTATTTTAAGCCGTGTGTGTGTGTGTGTGTGTGTGTGTATACAGGATATACCAAAATGATTGGAGCAGTTTCAATCTGCCATTACGATTTTCAAAATGCACACAGAAATGATATTCCCATATGGAATGAAACAGCAGGTGTTCAAGTTTTGTGCGCATGCGCAACCCCACTCCCCTCTTCTCTCTTGGTCTGTGATGGAACAAAATGATAATGGCGAATCCAGAGCAAAAAGCGTTTTGTGTACTGCAATTTGTGAAGCATGAATCAGTTGTTTCTGTTCAGCGGGCATTCTGGCGACAATTCAACAGTGATCCCCCATCTCCCAATAGCATTAGACACTGGTATCAGCAGTTTCAGACAACTGGGTGCCTTTGTAAAGGAAAAAGTGCAGATGGCCACGTGTGTCAGAAGAAAGCGTGGAACGAGTGAGACAGTCTCTTCTTTGCAGTCCGAAGAAATCTGTGTGCCGTGCCAGTCGTGAATTGGAGATGTCGAGCATGACTGTATGGAGGGTGCTGTGAAAGAGACTGCTCATGAAGCCCTACCGTCTTCACTTGTTGCAGCTTCTGAAACCGACAGACCACATCGACCGAAGTAACTTTTGCATTAAGATGCAAGATGCAATTATGGAGGAAGGTTTTCTTGATTGTGTTGTGTTTAGTGATGAGTCTACATTTCTTATCAGTGGGAAAGTGAACACACATAATGTGTGTATATGGGGTACTGAAAATCCTCTCGAGATTGTGCAACATGAAAAGGCTTCCCCAAAGATCAATGTTTTTGCACAATGTCCACACGAAAGGTTTATGGACCTTTCTTTTTCCGTGAAGACACTGTGACGGGAACAAGTTATCTGGAAATGCTACAGACATGGCTCTTATGAACCAGAGGACTTCATTATGCAGCAAGATGGGGCTCCTTCACATTTTCGTCTAGACGTTCATCGCTGGTTGAACGACGTTCTTCCGCATCGATGGATCGGGCAGGGTGCTCATAAGGACTTGATGTTTTGTCCGCGGCCTGCACGGTTCCCCAATTTAACCCCTTGTAACTACTTCCTTGGGGTTACGTGAAGGACAAAGTGTTTGTGCCACCACAACCCGTGAGCATACCTGATTTGAAGAACACAATTACCGCGGCTGTGGAGACCATCACACCTGACTTGCCGGGCAGAGTATGGCAGGAATTGAACTATCGCCTTGATGTGTGACAAAGGGTGCATACATCGAACATTTGTAGGTATGTGTCATAAACTTGTTGAGTTACTCTTTCATTTCTACTAGTATTTATAATTCTGTTCACCATACTTGTGAATATAATCAACTTCAAAACCACTCCAATCATTTTGATACACCCTGTATATATATATATATATATATATATATATATATTCATTTTTTTGTAATGTTGGAAATGACTGAAGAAGCCAATACATAATCAGAGCTGTTGAGCTAGTGATGATGATTGGGTGAGGAATGCCTCCTATTAGTGGTAACTGGAATGACACTTTCTTGCAACTGTACACTTTATACCTGCTGCTGCATATTTAGGAAAGCCACTCTTTTTCACTTGTACTGTTCAAACAGTACAAGTACAGTTCAATAAACAAAATGTCTAAACTTGCAACTTCTTTAGTTTTTATGTTAAAAACTTAAAAATTCGTTCTTCAGGTTCATTTAGTAATTGACTGTCATAAAACCATCATTTTTTTCATGAATTTTTAAAGCTTGTCCCTCAACATAAACTGACATGTTCTCCAAGGTTCTGGATTGTTCAAAAGGAAGCTAACCGCATTACTGACAGCAAACTTCCATTACTTCTACAGTGAAATATCTAATAATATTACTACAGGACTTCCAGTGAGGTTACCACATATGAATAATGTCTTCAAAACTGAAATTCCCGTTTAACATTTCTCTTGGACAATGGACTTCATTCAGCTTATTAAAATCAACAAATAGATAAATGGGCTAAAATCACAGCAACTTAACACTAAATGTGAGAAAATTTAAAAGGGAATTCTACTGAATGTGACAACACAAAACAAAAGCAACCATATCCAAATTACTTGCCTGCCTCTTCTGACAAGCCAGTTATAAATGTGTTAAATCTTGAAATAAAGTGATCTTACACAAAACACAATGTAATATATTCATATTTAAATATATCTGTGCCACACAAGATACAGTTCTGAGATACAAACGAATGACTCAAATTAACAGGTGTATGATACAAGAATGCATGTTGGGCCTGCAGGAAGCAAAAAATAACTACGTAACATAATAATACAAATTTCAACAGTATACAACAGCGTTCATAACCCTTTTTACTAGAACAGAATAAAAATTATGTAAGCTGTGTATTTAAAGCAGTTCACCGGTCCACATACAAATACTTCATTTCCAGGTCTACTGGTTGCAAAGGGAGTAGGACAGAAATACAACTGCACTGCTTGGAGTACATACCACTCTGTACAGACACCACAGGTGTCGTCTGCCTTGGAAGTGGATGCCAAATTGACATTCCTGGATAGTCAAACAACCAAGTAGCTGCCTCAATTATTGACCTCGACATCATGCCACCACACAAATTTGAAACAATATATAAATATAAGACATAATTTATTTTGGGGGATCAATTATTTAATTCAGTGAAACTGGAGATGATTACCTACATCTCTGATACAAACCCATAATGTTCATATTTTATTTAAAGTCTCCGAATCCACAGATATTAATATTGCTCAATAATTTGATATGAATATTTAACTTATGAAATTAAGTCTTGTGGGAGGGAAAAAACACTTTTCCACAGGAGAAAGTAATATTATAGTTATAAACTCATACTGGAATTTTCATCAGGGAAAAATTTTTATAAATAGTGTTGAAAATTACAGAATAAATGCCAAAAATTAATATTTTTATCAAAAATTTCACAGCACACTGCAACTTGAGAATGTCTAAGTCAACAGTACTATGTTACCCAATTTCACACTTAGATTTTAAATCAAATCTTTTCTACTGCGTGAATTTTGGAAGGGTGCTGGACAGTTCATGGAAACAAAATGAGTGAAAGTTACTTACTCTCCAACTTCTCCAGGCAGAAGCAATGACAATCTGGCTACGCTTCTTCAGTAAGAATTCTTTCCTTCGTCTGTAGCCACACCACACTTTCTGCAGCAGCACTGCTAAATCTTCTAGCCTCTCCCTACGGAACTCCTCTAGCTCAAATACCTAACAATAACAAACATTCTAACATCAGAACAGACACAAAATGATGCATTGTAAGTTTTTGTGGCCATTTACATATGTAAGTACAATCTCTAAAATCCATCAACTGGGCACAAAAAACAGAATGAATTTTAAAATATTGTATTGTATACTTCATCTAAACCAATGCAGCATCATTCAAACATGGCATCCCCGGCAGCCGTAACATTCTAAACTCTGCCCCAAGAACATACCAGTTTTTTTTAACTTTTCTCATATCCATCATTTTCCGAAAATTTTTTTCACCAAATGACTATAGAACTGACAACAGTAAAAATTCCAACAATTATCACACTGCAGCATAAGCAGCATGAAAATCCTTCAAAAGAATTCTTAACAGAAGACAAGACTGTATTAGACACTCAGACACTTAACAGATAATAAGACTGTAACATGACTTACTGTTCTGGGACTCCTTACAAAGACTTTTGTTCTTCCAAAGGCAAATTCTCCACTTGGGATGGGCAGGTCTCTAATGAGGTAGGAAACACCTTCAACTGGAGGTCCTTGCCAGTTAGGCCAAGTGTGCAGTGACAGCATCTTGTAGCGTGAGAGGAACTGCTGGTATGGTAGTCGGTAACAGAAACCTGACCTCCGCACCCGTACTGTCTCAATCAATCTGTCCATCCAAGAAATAATGTCAATTCAGTGCTACTTCAAACTGTAAAATTACTATGTAACTGAAAACCAGCCTCCTGTTTGATGGGCACCAGGTCACTATTGCTAGAGGTACAGCAGCAGGGGCATGGCATTGACCACCCACCACCAACTAGCATTGATGTTAAAGAAAGAGTACAGCTGTACCTCTTCTCCCCCTCTAAGCCTTAATGGCCTATTCTAGGGTAAACTTTACCTTTTACCTCTTTACTTTAAATAGCTGCAAAGACCTATCAGAAAAAGATGTGATAAAAATAAAATTCACTTTTCCTGTGAAAACCTGCCACTGTATCTGGAATAATTAGTAATAATAGGATTATAAAATGTGAAAACTGAAATTAATTTATGTACCCATGTAAAACATATAAAGAATAAATTGTAGTAGTAGTAGTAGTAGTAGTAGTAGTAACAACAACATAAAAAGTAAAAACTGAAATTAATTTAAAGTACTCATGTAAAACATATCATTACTAAGTAGGTGCATGAAAGATCTCATGGTATTATTTGCAGCCCTAGCACAAACACAATTATATTCAAAACTATGGGCTTAAACTACATCCTAATCTGCAAAATTTCAATTGAAAACTTCATATCAATTAAAAATGTATGCTTATACTAAGCTGAAACCAATTTCAAAATTAAAAATATACTGTACAGAAACATGATTTCTTGTTTCAAACTTTCACTAAAGCTCCTTAAATACAAATAATTCAACTAATTACAATATCTTCAGTACTTGAGATTGCTCCTTGCATGTCATGTGCGGCAGGGAAATAATAATACAAAATGTTTAGCTTATACAGCACTAGTGAGACCGATACTTGAGTAGGGAGAGGTGTGTTGGGACCCATACAGAGAAGGTCAGGAAAGTGCTTTAAATCAGGTGCAAAAGAGAGTGGCTGAATTTACAAATAATATAAATGAGTCAGGATGGGAAACTTTGGCACAGCATAGATTGATAGCCTGGATATGTGCCCTTTTCAAGGCATACACTGAGGGAGGGGCTTGGAAAGGACAGGGGATAGATTTCTATAACCATGCTATCTGAGTAGGAATGATCACAATTGGAAAATTAGGAATAGGAAACAAAGAACAGATGTTGGTAAATATTCCTTCATAAATAGGACCATTAAAAGCTGGAACCAATTACTTGCAGGCTTACTAGCATCTTTCCCCTGTAAACTAAACATGTTTAGAAAGAGGGTTAAGAATGTAGTTACAAGCAAGGGAATTCAAGGGAGGATTGAGCGTAAATAAGAGAAGTGATGTGAAGTGTACCGATGTGGAGTGAACTAACATGATTAATGTGAAGTGATTTTGTTTGAAGAGAAGGGGAGTTACAGTGAAGTTCTTGGGGACAAGAGTACCATGTGCATTAGGGTGACCTTATACTGAGGGTACTGTATTGTGACTATTTCACTTGGTGTGTATCTTGTACTGTGGTTGTTTTTAACTTGTTTTGTATGTGTGACTGTTATGACAATTGTGTGGGTGTTTTGGTAATGTGTGTACTTGTATTGTTTTTTTTTTATTTTTTGTACTGTGTTTTTTTTATTTATTTATTTATTTTATTTTCACATTCCATAGATCCAAATTAGGTTACAATAACCTTCAGGATATAGAAATTGTCATATTGTTAAATACATCTAATATAAAACAGCTCCTTATATATTAGTAAATATTCCTGGTTGTGCTTGACATAATTTTATCAAAATTTATTTCAATCATGCAACACTTATTATATACTATACAATTTAAAATTATTAGAGATGAATTAAGTAAAATTTCATTGATCCCTATACAGAAACCATGATTCTTGATTATAATTGTATTCAAAATACTCCTCCACTGTATAAAATGAATGTAAGTTAAGAAACCTTTTTAAAGCTGGTTTAAATAATTTTATCTCATTTGTGAAACTTTTTATTTTTAGTGGTAGGTGGTTAAATAACTTCATAACTGTACTGTTTCCTTTATGTATATTTATTCTTATTCTTTTGTACTAGTGTAAGGACTACTGCCACTGAGTGAAAACTCCATTGCAGTAGGTAGGTAGGTAGGTAGGTAGGTAGGATGTAGGTAGGTAGTATGTAGGTAGGTAGGTAGGCGGGTAGGTAGGTAGGTAGGCGGGTGGGTAGGTAGGTAGGCGGGTGGGTAGGTAGGTAGGTGGGTGGGTGGGTAGGTAGGTAGGTAGGTAGGTAGGTAGGTAGGTGGGTGGGTAATAATAATAATAATAATAATACACTTTAGGCATCTTCCCATGTCATATATGACAACTCTGCAATCTGTCATGCATTTACACTGCTCCTGTTTTAATGCTTGTGATACAAAATGGCAAAACAATCTTTTACTCTACTAGAGTGACATAATAAACTAACTCCATACAGCAGTGCACTACTTGAGAAGTTAATATATCGAGGACAGTTGAAAAATTCCTCGAATTTTATGAAACACAAATGTTCATGGCCCTGCCATGAGCCACATAATACAAGACTAAGACACATGAAAAAAATAAAAAAATTTAATATTCTGGGGTACAGAATAAATAGAACTTAGAAGATTTTGTGACATGGCAATGGCTAGTGAAGCATCTGCAACCCAATAACAACATGTAATATCAAATCCTCTTAAAAGACATGAACTGCACCCACTCTAGTACCTATAAGAAGTATAGTGGTGGGGGCAGTCATCACTGCAAAATGCACATGCAAAAGCAGCTATGATAATGGGTAATACTCAAATGGTCATATGTTTCTAGTACTTCAAAAACTTAAGCTGGTTGACTTTCAAAAAAGATTACAGCTAATGGCAAGGCTATAAAGCATTCAATTTATTGTATATACATGGTATGTCTAAAATAAAAAGATATGCCTTCTTGACTCAGAATTATATAAAGTTATTACTATGGTGCTAGCTAGCCTAGCCTACAAGTGAGCTGACTAACCTAACCTGACCTGACTTACCCTAGGTACCTGACCTGATGTTGCACCAATGCCATCTCAAAAATCCTTGGTTGCTTCAGCTCATTAGGTTTGATGCAACGAACATAATGCGGTTGTTTACAGCTAAGGTTTCGAATGAGGGCACTTATTGAAATCTTGAATTGTGTTCCTGTTGTGGCAGGTCGCTTCAGACTCGACCGTTTTGGGTTTCCTGCAGGAAAATACAGCACCTTCATAATAAAATCTATGTATCTCAGCTCATTTTCAAAATCTACACCACAGGAACTGAATGTGTAGTATAGTAGAATAGTAGAGAAACTCATTCCATGAATATTTCTGTGTGAGTGTACCTAATATTTTGCTCATATGAACACATCATATCCTTAAAGAACTTCAAGATAAGTAGTTTTTGCAGAAGCTCTAAGATCTATTCTTATTCACGCTCACTTCATCCTTCTGACCAATGTCCTAACATCTCCTCAATCATGAAGCATAAATCAGAATTTCAATATGGTGTGTTCTCACATAATGACACAAGTATCTGTTGGTGAGATAGAAAATATCCCACAACTTTTCTATAACATGTACAAGAATGATAAATATAACTATAAACATTACACATATCTCATATATCTTTTAGTTACATTTAAAACTGTTAGTTTAAGTTTACATAAACAAGTGCTAATTATTTAGAAAAGAGTATCATAACATGCATCTAGAATTACTGTATTCATTATTTATTTATCTTATACATTGCAAGAAGTAGTATCAGACACATAAAAAGTTTAAAATACAAGATTAGGTCACAGCTGCTACGAACACGAAAATATGTTCCTGTATGGATACAGTTCATGCCCATCCCCAGCTGAGTGACTGCACAGTAGTGGAGACTGGAAACACCAGAAAAATGTAGATGGCAGACTAAATGTCACAGCTCCACCTAATAGTTACAAACACATAATAAATGTGGCCATCAGTAAGAAATACTGTGACAAGCAACTAGCCTTCACATTGTTTAATATATGAAACATGAAATACTGTTTTAATGAAATATGAAAGTTAAAATTTAGTACAGCCATTTTAACTGAAAATAAGGAAAATATGTTTCTCAATATGTCACTCACCTTCAGGGAAAAGGGTTTTCAGTAGAGGATGCTCACAACGATACATGGCAAGAGAGAGATCTCTGTGCAATATGTCATTGTTCTTGTCAACAAACCCGCATACATTATACGTCACTGTGCCTGCATAGTGCTTCAGCCTGCAATTGAAGATTGCAAAATAATGCCATATAATAAAGAGGTTTTAAAGAAGGCTGAAAACATGGTCCTAATGTAGGTGAAGTATTTTGAATTTTACTTTGTGACTTCCTGACACTATAAATGTTACTACCTGTCATCTTCACTTAAACTGTACAGCTGGTTATGTGTTTGGAATTTCAACTGTAGAATGTTTAAGGATGAGATCTTTTTGACACATTCCTTTTTCAAGTATATATCTGCAATGCAGTCTAGAATATTTCTCTTTACATTTCATATTTGTAGATGCTTCTTGCTAAACTGGCTACCATAAATTTTACACTAGGCATCCTATTGTGACAACTGACAGCAGAGAATTTACTAACTGCTGTCCTCACAAATTTTTTCATGTGAATATAGCTGTGAAGGTAGTAAGTAGTAACAGAAGTAATTTGAGATTATAACAGGCATATTTTAGCATGGACCATAAGGGTTCTGAGTGCAACACTGTATCCTGCTATGAATGTGGTATTTCCGGTTTCCATGTGTGTGTAACTAGATTTGCACAATCAGATTGTATGGTACAGTATTAGTTCTGCAGGCTATCCTCCACAATATCACATATTTGGTTCAATGTTAGCTTTGGCATCACTTTCACGTATTGAAATTTTGCATCTTATATTTTTCTAGATGACACTTTCAAATATAATTGATTAATTTCACAGACCTCCACAGCAAATATAAATCAGGCATGCTAATAAACATAATCCTGCTTAGAAAAGTTAGGACATCTAGTGGATTCATCTGGCTCAGGCAATGTGCTCTTTCGAACACAGTCATACAACATCAGGTTCAATAACCATTAAGTTTTTTGGACCACTTGAGTGACTGTTAGCTAAAGGGCCCAACAACACTCCATGGAGGGACTACTGTATTAAGGCACGTAGCAGAGGTCAGCCCCCGTCCCTTATGCCTTGACATGGTGGGGTGGCATGCATGTTCCAATGACCCTATTAGCTACACCAGCAGTAGCATAGCTGCAGGCAGGTCTTCCTTGCCAGGCAGGTTGAAGGAGAGGAGCCAGACTAAATTCAGGGTCATGCGTTGGGCCAGCAACACATCAATGTAAAAAAAAATATGCTAAAAATGCTCAATGAGGAAAAATGGATGGATTAATCAAAGATGAACAGAGCAGGTCAAATGGATGAGGAATGATGTTTTTCAAATAGGTTCATGGAATAAAAGAACGGCAAGGATTCATTGCATTCTGCACATGCCAACGGAATGAATGAATGAATATAAGAACTATGTTACAACCTGGAAGAAAGGAAGAAATAGAGGATGTCAGAGCAGATCTAGAAAAATGAAGATGCAGAATTGGAGTAGGACTGCTATGAAGAGAGAAGTATGGAAGAAAACTGTTGAGCAGGCCAAAACTCACAAAGAGCTGTAGTGCCCATAGGAGGAGGAAAGAATAAGAGGTGAGGTTGGATGATGACGAAAATCCCTTTGATTCTCCACTGCATCAATGCATTCTGCAGGAATAATCTAAACTCACCCTTTTAACTCTATTATCATGGCCCTGGTTGTTTGGGGACCAATCAGAACCCAAAAAACCACATAATGCAATTCAGTGATTAACATTCCTCATTCACACAAAGGGCACAGTAGATTTAAGTCTCAGGACAAAGACCAGTTACTGTGACTAATGTTTCTTATGATTTTCTTCAGTCCCTCCATCTAGTGCTGTGCACCATCCATCCCACGAACTGGTACAACTAGGTATTCAATTACTCCATACTACCCAGTTATTATGAAACACACAAATTCACAAAAGCCCATCACTATAACAGATCCGCATACTAGGTTGAAGAAATCCAACAAGATGCAACTGCATGCAGATATTTATTTACTACTAAATTACTCTACATGTTTCAGATGTCCATCACACCCATCATCAGGAGTACATAAAACTGCAGTTGCAGCATCTGGTACAGATCATACTATCCGGGAAGCAAGCTTCTTCAAACATCACCAAATAAGGACTCCTGATGATGGGTGCAATGGATGCCCGAAACAAGTAATTTAGCAGTAAATAAACATCTGTATACAGCTGCATCTTGTTGGATTTCTTCAACCTAGAATTACGATGCATGGAACCACAAATATAAAATTTATCGACACCAAACAGGCAAAAGTGATCTTCAAATTTAGTCCCTATTTGGTCACTTTTAAGAAGCTTGCTTCCCAGATAGTATGATCTGTACCAGAGGCTGCCAACTACAGTTTTATGTACTCCTGATGATGGGTGCGATGGATGCCCGAAGCATGTAGAGTAATTTAGCAGTAAATAAATATCTGCATACAGATGCATCTTGTTGGATTTCTTCAACCTAGAATTATGATGCACGGAACCACAAATATAAAAGATCTGCATACTGTTCACTTCACATCTTCCCCACCTAATCAGGTATTTTGATTCAGACTGCTAAAGGGTCTCTTCCCATTAACTTCAGCACTTGAAATTATCTAAACACATACTGAATGTCCTGTCCATCACGTCTTCAATTCCCCCAACTTAACAACAGCGCGTGAAGAGTGAAAGTTATTAATAACTTTTTTATATAGACAAGAGCAATTCACTGTGTACATAATATGCTCACCGGAAGCAGTTGGGTGGAAGGCTGTTGTCTGAGATACCAGGTGTAGTAACAAAGTTTCTCTGAGACCCTGCTGTCCCCTTTACCTCACAGTGAGCATTACCAGTACAACACTGTGCCAGTTTGCTCAGGAACACTTCATCAGACAAAGCCCCTGACTTTAGGCACTCTTCATCCAGCATTGAGAGGATGCCGTGATTGTTCTGCAACAGCAATAACAGCAGGCTTAGTGCCAACACCAGTTCAAACAGATCATTATTAATATTTCAATGAGACTACAAGAAGCAATATAAGGGTTGTTGACCCCAATCAGTAGTTGACCTAAAATCAAAATATGCTATCATTATATATATATATATATATATACACACACACACACACACACACACACACATATTAAATTCACTGACATGCACTTGCATTTTTGAATATGTGGATACTTTTCACAATCTCATACAAATACAATATTTCTGTTTTAGCTCTTTTACATTATGCTTGATATGTTTCAAATTTGGGGCTCACCATTAGGGTGTGAAATTTAATTACTGTGGAGCTGTTGACAGTATTATCATTGGTCTGTGATGTCTGAGTAGTATTTGTGTACGGATATGAATAAAAATTACATGATACGCCCAGCCACTTATCACATCTCTTACATTTTTTTGTACATTAGGTTCTTACAATGCTCTGTTAGCATTGCCTGTTGTAATGGACCAGTGTGATTAATGTTTGTATTCCACTACCTTGGTTTATCCAATTTATATTAGTACGTGCACATCTTCTGTTTAGTTATATGGCTCTGCAACCTGGTGTGAGCCTACTTCTGAACTGCACTGTGTATTTATTGCCAACTGTTACACATAAACTTATTCCACCCATAGCCTTCCTGTCTATGCTTGCATTGGGTGTGATGTGGATCCTGTATTGCTGTCGCCTCTTCAGTCATGTGTTGAGGTGTTTCACATTTGTTAGGCTGCAATTTAAGCCCTAGTCAAATGGTATGTCTAACTCTGTTAGTATTACAGCCTGCAAATTACACAGATTTAGTTACATGAATAAGTAGATACAAGGATATACAACTATGTTTTATTGATTTAAACAGCTTACGAACTTTGATTTCTACAGTCATTAATAGTGGATGCATACGGTTGCTATATTGCAATACATTAAAACATGGCAGGTTATGTTATGATACATTTCATTGTACACATACATATGGACAAAACAAACTCACACATGTGTTCATGCTTCTATTGTGTCTACTTTCATCTACATTCACAGGTTTTTCATAAGACTTATATGTAGTATACCCCAAGAGAAATACTTAAAAAATGTGGCTATTATCTTCTGCACCAAAATTAACAACATAATTTAGAAAACATACCCAATAAATAAAAACATAAGAGAGTTTCATCAGTACAACATATGATGTATGAAAACAACTTTTATGCAAACTTCTGAAATGAATGATATGTTAATTATCAAGTAAAAATTTAAAAGCCCAAGAAGATCAGGTTAATTCTAAAAATTCACATTACTTTACAGCAAAAGTTCTGAACAAGCAGGACCTGACAACTGGCTAGGTGGAACAAGAAGTCTCAGAAATAAAGAGTGTCCAATAAAAATGAATGTAAGAAGGAAATGTACATAATTGCTGAAGTTCATTTCTACAAACAATAGAAGCTTTGTTTCCACCATGGTGTATCTAGAGCCTTTTAACAAAGCAATCAATGGTATACAAGCAAAACTCTTTTAAAACATTTCTAGGGTCAGTACAAAAATAAATCTTGGGGTCCTACCTCCACAAAGTCCTGAAATGAAAATGCAGATTGGAGCACACGTATAAAATATGTTTAAAATAAATAATGAAAGACAACCAACATTTTTGTGGTCCTACAAACAGTAGTAGCTGCACCAAATGCAATAGCCTTACTCTGGCTCTGGACACAAGACACAAAATAGTAGAGTCAGTGCTGTACAGCATACCTTCTCTATGAGGTCACATATCACAGAGTTGTTGAAGAACTCAATGGGTGTCCACTCAATGCCTTCACGAACATATTCTTCCTGCTCCTCCTTGAGAGTTGTTTCCATCACCACTTGATGGAGCTTCTCATTGCAAAAATTGATGATAAACTGCTCAAACCCATTCCGTTCAAACATCTCAAACCCATACACATCCAGGATGCCCAGTACTCTTCTTTTACCATAGTGTTTCACCTGCAACAGCAGAAATTAATTTTATACAAAGCAATTCAATTGAATACAGCAAAGAAATTTCTTTGTAATTGCTTAAATAAGTTCAGTGATGTTCTTTTTGCTATTTTTTAAATTATGTACATTGATGTGTCTCAAGTACGAGAGTGCTGTGTACTCTTGCATGAGACACATCAATACACACTATAGGGACTTGACCCTGTTGGATTGAAAACATTCATACTAAATGTTTCTATGCATAAAAGCACAAAACAATGCACACAGTGGCACATCAATGACTTTTATTCAAGAATATGTCAGCATCACATTATCAGTAGTAACCAAATTTTTATATTAACAGCTGCCATTATTTATTTCTAACATTGTATATGTGAATTAGATATATTAATTTTATATCCCTTTGTATTAATGTCTCCCTGAGGATGGCAATTTGTCACTGAACATGTAGGGGAGTTCATGTGTATGGAAGATTTTGGTTTTACAATAAACACACTGTTATGTTTGACTGTAATTGTCTGTAAAAGTATTTGCTTTACACAATTTAGACTGGGTATCATATAAACAGAATAAACTTCATACATGGGAAAACATACAGTCAATAAATCGAATGATCACCGGACACATTGTCACAAACACAATTGTCTTCAAATTACGTCCATTTTGTGTGCTTACAGCTCATCATACAGCTACCAAGAAATTTTTCACCTAATTTTTCTCATTTCATAAAAAAAGGAAAAGCATGCAGCACCATATTCTTCACACACAAGCAAAAGTTTTTAAATCACTTAACCAATTTTCATCAAATAAGGAGTATATTTCATGTCACTGGGGGTCTTCTTTTTTCAGCGTTTTAATTTTTCATCTTCAGCAATCACATTAACATTAGTGTACATTAATCATAGACTAGCATCTTTAAATATATTCCTGAAGTGTTGTGCAGGCAGAAATCCCAAAAGTATGATACTTCTGTTAAAATTATTTCCGTATACTACACAAAACAACACTGTAACACTCAGCATACATGCTTCACATTTTAAATTTCAAACATCATCGGTGGTTCCTGACACAGCAGTGTTATGTAATCAATGTGCACTATACAAAACCTTCACTTTCACCTTTGTTGTTACATAATGCACAAAATTTCAAGCATATAAAACTTAAAATAATAAAAACATGCATTATTATTTCATTTGAAATTTCTAAAACTATATTAACCTAGTTTTGCAATAATGTCTAATGGCAACCCTCCTAAAACAAATTAATGTAATCTGTTCCAGCTTGACTGTAGCTATGTTAGCAATAAACTTTACAGACTCTGTTTGTAGCCACCTTGGTGCTCTCATTGATCTTGTTGACAAGCCAGGTGAACAGGCGACTGTAAAGAGCCTTACAGAGAGAATCACGGGCATATGTGGCTTCACTGGCACTCAGATCAGCTGTCACAAAGTCTTGGCTCTCCTCTAATGTGCGGGATGTCATGGCCCCTTGTAATGTAGCTTGGTCTGAACCCATGAGTTCACAGACGTCATAGAGCTCTGTAGGCAAAAAACATTCTCAGTGCTACTCAAGTATTGTACCAGTAGATCATAAAACACAAGTAAACATTAGGCAAGGGTCCACATGAAATCCAAATTTTTATACATTCTTTTTGAGGAAAACTAAGGGGATTATAAAATTAATAATCATATATTCAACCAGAGTCATATCTTAATGTTTGGAGGGATTCTAAAGTGCAAGTCTGTCTACACGTGTTGTCAACACTTGCCTACAATGTTTCTTTAGGTGTGCATCCCAAAATCCATAAGCCTTGAAAATTCTGTACTCAATCTGTTGTCTGTTTGAACTGTCTACACCTACATCAGGTTAAACCCCTAAATCTAGTAAGTCTTCCATTCCATAACAAAGTAAGTCTCATTTCCTTGAAATGCTCAAATAGTTCCTGACACTGCATACCATCCATCAGTAATCATCTCACACTTGTTGATAACAGCTCATAACATGACTGCCTTCATAAAGACAAGTAAATTATCTGTAAAATTATCCAGGACATAACTCAGCAGCTGAATATGTGATACCCCCATCCAAGAACCCAAAAGTTTGCTTTCTGTAGACTTCCCACTGTGCATCAGTTTCTTGTCATACTGATATCTGAGATGATATGAGCACTGTCAATTCTCTGTCCCTAAAGTAACCAAAACTAATCTGCCTACATTGGAAAAAAATAAAGACCTCTACCTGTTCATGTATCCAGTCATTAATAGGATACCAATTTACAAAATCAAGATTTATCATACTCCTTAACACTAACTCTCCTTTCACTGTTTGGCTGTGTATATGAAGACATGACTGAAAGAAGACTACAATTGAATTTTAAAATCCAAAATCATCAGACAGGGTGGTGTCATATATGAGTGAAATAGTACTGTTTAACAGAATTCACAAACATGCCAAACCTACTCCAATGTGAGCAAGTTAATTGGATTATAATACATACCGAACTCAGATATGAAACCAAAGAGTAAGCTTTTTATTTGAATCATATGTGGATACCTTGCAAACATTTACTAATATACTTAAAAACAACTGTTGTTATGGGGTATTAAATTTATCAATTATTCTCTATAGCATACAAAATCACTTTGTCTGTACACTACTCAAGTAGAAACATACATGAAGAACTGTAATGCCCTTCAATTGGACTTTTTCAATAGCAATCTTTTCAGAACAATTTAAACTGCATGACAGTTGTAACACTCTTGAACATTTATGTGTAGAAGGAAGTACCCTGTCCTTATGTGAAATATAAATAATGCAGCTGGAATCGCAAGCTGAAAATATTATGTGTTAGTTGTGAAATCTGCAACAAGCATCATGTGACAACACATTTGCACACAAAAATTTGTGTGGAAATACCAATAACTAGTTACATAACTATGTTTACAAATATAATCTATGTACTTCAGAATAGTTTAATATTTATGCTATTTTGCTCAATTATGACATGTGATTTTTTCAGCTCAGAGTTGGACAAATTTAATTAAAAGCCACAAAAAACAAATCATTCATTGGTAAATAAAAACAACAGTGCAAGTATTTACACAAGTGTAAAAAATGTTATGAATGTATGAAATATCAACCTACAAGAAGTGTGATATCCCTGGTTTTCAAAAATCCTTCTCAGACTGGGGAATAATTAGCAAATTTTATATAAATTAGGAACCGTATTAAGTGATTTTCAGAACTCAACTTCATGTTTCAGGTGGTTGCCAAACTACAGACACTTGTTTTTTTAAATGTTTAGGTACAACTACAGGAAAAATTCTAAGATTAACAGATGCTCAACACATCACATCAATATTAAAAATCTCTAACGTTTCATAATTAAAATCCTTTATAACATACACATGTAAAAGCATTTGCTAAATGCAAAAGACAAACTCAGTACTAAATTTGTCCAACTCCAGGCTCTAACCTTGAATACATCAAACATCCACATATTACATTGTAACATGACACTGATAATTTACCAGCAGCAGAAAGATGGTAACATTCAGCAAAATGGGGTTTGTTTTTATGTACCTCGGGTCACATTTTTCGAGGGCGAGTTAAACCTCTGCTGAGGCACTGGAGAAGAGCAACATTTAGTGGCACAGACCATGATTGTACGTTGAGTCAGGCTTGATCCCAGAGCAGAGATTTCAGTGCCAAGTAGTTGACACACATCAAATAGCTCTGTGGAAATCGCACACTTTGTCAGGAACTCTGTACATATTTCTATAGCAGAAATTAAGAGTAACTTTCATATACTACTCTATTCAGTTTCAATCACTGAGACACAACAGTAACACTCTCTTAAGGAATTCTGCAGCTGTGTTCCATGATCAATATTCATGTATCTGCCAATTGGGCAGAAATGCTGCTTTAATTAGAATTAATTGCTTTAAAGTCAATAGCACATTTTGTTTCCTCCAAAAGAGACAAATTATGGTAAAGAAAACCTTCCCTATACTTTCCTTGTTATGAAGCTCTGCACATCACTTTGTTAGATTCCAGTATGAAGCAGTCCCATTATACAACATAAATTCTATTTCTCCTTATATGTATCAACACCGTTTTGTCAGTTTGCTTAAAACAATGAAAGTGTAAATAATTACATAAAAACAAATTGAGTGTTTATGCATTTAATTTAATTTTGAACTTTAATTTATGTAACTTAATTTCCTTTGATTAATTCATTTTATTTGCTATAATTTTGGTTACAAAATTTGATTCATGTCATTTAATTTACTTTATATCATTTACTTCATATATTTAATTCAGTTTAAAAATTAATTTCAATTTCATTTTTATAATTCAATTTTATTAATTAAAATGATTTACATTAATTTCTTTTATTTAATTCTATCGTTTAATTTATTTAACTCGCTTTATTTTATTTATTTTTGTTTATTTATACACTTTTATTCATTACTTGCATATATTTAATTTACTTTATATACGTTCATCCACGCTGATTAATTTATTTAATTTAGATTATTTTATTTCATTTATTTTATGTAATGTTGTTATTTAGTTTCTTTATTATACTTTATTTGTTTATTAAATTTTATTTAAATTCATACATTTAATTTAATTGATATTTTATTTCAATTTTTTTTAGTTAATTTATTTCATTAAATAATTTTACTTTATTTATTTTAATTTAATTTATTTAAATTAATTAATTTAATTCCATATACATCAACTAATTAACTTAATTATAAACTGTAATTTATTATGTTAAATTTATGTAATTATATTTATGGAATTTAATTAATTTTATATTACTTATGTCATACATTTGATCTAATTAATTTCGTTTAATTTAACCTCATTGGTGATTATAATTTATATAAATTAGTAATTTCATTTCTTCATTCAATTCATTTAATTTACTTCATTCCGTTTATTTGTGGGCCGGGTAGCTCAGTCGGTATAGCGACTGGCTACGGGCTGGAAGGTCCGGGGATCGAATCCCGGTGGAGGCGAGATTTTCCGCACCTGTCCAGACCGGCCCTGGGGCCCACCCTGCCTCCTGTACAATGGGTACCGGG
>Ga0136643_10001753_pt1 | contig 27110 bp, 24 predicted proteins | sample TergutLab28metaG_FD_96883 | JGI IMG/M metagenome (GOLD analysis project Ga0136643, IMG submission 96883) | Labiotermes labralis P1 segment gut microbial communities from Petit-Saut dam, French Guiana - Lab288 P1 (version 3) (version 3) | ecosystem: Host-associated > Arthropoda: Insects >... | reverse complement strand
GTGGTCAAGGCCTACTTCAAGACCGTCTTCGAGCAGTACGGCGACGACCTCGCCGCCGCGGGCCTCTCGGCCAACGACGGCCTCGGCGCGATCCTGTCCGGCCTGGCGGCGCTGCCCAACGGCGCGCAGGTCAAGGCGGCCTTCGACGCGGCCCTCGCGGAAGGCCCGCGCCTGTCCTACGTCAACTCCGGCCGGGGCATCACCAACCTGCACGTGCCGAGCGACGTCATCGTGGACGCCTCCCTGCCGGCCCTGATCCGCAACGGCGGCAAGCTGTGGGGGATCGACGGCGCCGAGGACGACACCCTCGCGGTCATCCCCGACTCCTCGTACGCGGGGGTGTACGCGGCGGTCATCGCGGACGTGAAGAGGAACGGGCCGCGCGACCCCGCGCGGATCGGCTCCGTCGCGAACGTCGGCCTGATGGCGCAGGCGGCGGAGGAGTACGGCTCGCACAACAAGACCTTCGAGATCGCCGCCGCGGGCACCGTGCGCGTCGTGAACTCGGCCGGCGAGGCGCTCATCGAGCACGAGGTCGAGGCGGGCGACATCTGGCGCGCATGCCAGACCAAGGACGCCCCGATCACCAACTGGATCGAGCTCGCGGTGAGCCGCTCGCGCATCTCGGGCATGCCCGCGATCTTCTGGCTCGACGCCACCCGCGCCCACGACGCCGAGCTCATCAAGAAGATCGACGCCTACCTGCCCACGCTCGACACCGAGGGGCTCGAGCTCGAGATCCTCGCGCCGGCGGCGGCGACCCAGAAGTCGCTCGACCGCATCCGCCAGGGCCTCGACACCATCTCGGTCACCGGCAACGTGCTGCGCGACTACCTCACCGACCTGTTCCCGATCCTCGAGGTCGGCACGTCGGCGAAGATGCTCTCGATCGTCCCGCTCATGGCGGGCGGCGGCCTGTTCGAGACCGGCGCAGGCGGCTCGGCCCCGAAGCACGTGCAGCAGCTCGTCGAAGAGGACTACCTGCGCTGGGACTCGCTCGGCGAGTTCTTCGCGCTCGCCGCGTCGTTCGAGCACCTCGCGCAGCACGAGGGCAACGCCCAGGCGCAGGTGCTCGCCGACACGCTCGATCGCGCCACCGGCACGTTCCTCGACGAGGACCGCTCGCCCGGCCGCGCGCTCGGCACGATCGACAACCGCGGCTCGCACTTCTACCTCGCGCTGTACTGGGCGCAGGAGCTGGCCGGTCAGGAAGCCGACGCCGAGCTCGCCGCCGCGTTCGGCCCCCTCGCGGCCTCGCTCGCGGCCGATGAGCAGACGATCGTCGCCGAGCTGCTCGCGGTGCAGGGCGCGGCCGTCGACCTGGGCGGCTACTACCGTCCGGACGATGCCAAGGCATCCGCCGTCATGCGCCCGTCGGCGACCTTCAACGCGGCGATCGACGCGTTCTAAGGCGACAGGCTGAGGGGCCCGGGCGGATGTCTCCGCCCGGGCCCCTCGCGTCGGCCGCAGGTGCGGAGACGAGTCGACAGTGCGGAGCGCACCGCGTTGGAACTCCGCGCTGTCGACTCGTCTCCGCAAGATCGGCGCGCGGGGATGTCACAACCGCGCGAGCGAGGACACTTACGTGATGTGAGCACCTCGACCGCCGCCCCGCACCGGGACGACCGCGACCTCGCGCAGCAGCTCGCGCAGGGCGCGCAGGCGGCGTTCGCGGAGCTCTTCGAACGGCACTCGTCCGCCGTGTTCCGCTATGCGTGGGCGCTCGTCGACCGGCGCGGCGACGAGGACGACGTCGTCCAGGACACCTTCCTCGTCGCGTGGCGCCGCCGCCGCGAGCTGCCCGCGGCGCTCGCCGAACCCGCCGCCGAGCCGGCCTCGCTGCTGCCGTGGCTGCTGACCGTCTGCCGCTACACCGCGCTCAATCAGAACCGGCGGCGGCGCCGCGACCGCGCGGACGAGCTGACGGACGCCTCGCCCGTCGGCGCCGTGCAGGCCCAGGCATCTGCCCGCGACGAAGCGCGCGACACGCTCGCCTGGGTGCGCGACGAGCTCGCCCGGCTCAGCCCCGTCGAGCGGCGGCTGTGCGAGCTGACGCTGGTCGAGGGGCAGGGCTACGACGCCGCGGCGCGGGAGTTGGGGATGACGGCGGCCGCCGCCCGGAAACGGGTGCAGCGGCTGCGCGAGAGGCTGCGCGCCACGCGCACCGCCCTCGAGGGGACAGACACGGCCGACGGGCGCGAGAGGAGCGCACGATGAAGGAGAACGATCCGGCCCCGGGGCTCGTCGCCGCCCCGCCGACGGGCGCCGCCCTGGTGGCGCGCCTCGACGCGATCCGGGACGCGACGCTCGACCGGGTGCGGCGCCGAGAGCGCGCCGGGCTGATGGCGCGCCTCGCGGTGGGCGGCGGGGGCCTGCTCGCCGTGGCGCTCGCGGCCGTGCTGTTCGTGACGAACACGGGGCTCACGCACGGTTCGGGGCCGGCGCCGTTCGCGGGCACGCCGACGGCGAGCGCGCAGGCGGGGCTCGAGGCGCCCGCAACGCCGACGCCCCTGTGTTCGGGCGCGAGCTGCTTCGGGCTCTCGGGGGCGACCGGCTGGGCGCTGCGCGGCTCGACGCTCTCGACGACCGTCGACGGCGGGGCCACGTGGCAGCAGCGTGTGCTGCCGGCGCAGCTGCGCGACGGGTTCCAGCAGGCATCCCTCGACACGGCCGGCGACGTCGTCGCGGTCGCGGCCACGGGGTCGGCGCAGACGATCATCGTCGCCGTCTCGGCGCACGGGTCCGCGAGCTGGGCGGTCTCGAGCTACACGCCGAAGTATGCGGCGGCGGCGCTCGCGACGGATCCGACGCCGACGCCGCCCGGCCCGGCACCCGCGGCGCTGCTCGCGCTGTCGCCCGGTGGAGCGAAGGCGATGCTCGTCGCCCAGGTGCCGATCGGGTCGAGTACGGTGCGCGCCGTGCTGGCCTCGGCCGACGGCGGCCGCACGTTCACCCAGCGCAGCTCGGATGTCGGCGACGCCTGGCGCCAGCTCAGCATCGGCGATTCGGGCACCGCCTACGCGGTGTCCGACGCCGCCGCGTTCCAAGTGCAGGCCTCGACGGACTCGGGCACGACCTGGACCGACACCGGTGTGGTCGGCACCGGCGCCGACTCGTGGACGGACGGCGCCCCGTCGCTCATCGACGCCCCGCAGAGCCGGGCGGGCGGCCCCGAGTGGCAGGTCCGCGCCTCGATGCGCGCGGTCAACAGCAGGGTCGAGCTCCAGTTCTCCGAGGTCGCCGCCTCGACGACCGCGAGCGGCCAGGACGCCGAGTCGACGGCGGGGGGTCTGGTGCTCGCCGTGACGGCCTCGGGCGTCGTCCACCCCACGTCCGCTGTGCAGGGCGACCGCGTGCTGGCGCTCGTCGGGGGTGCGCTGTGGTCGGCGCCGTCGATGAGCACGGGGGCCACGTGGACGAAGACCACGACGACGGGCCTGCCCGCGGGCACTGCGTTCCAGCCGCTGGCGCTCGCCTTCTCCTCTGCGAAGAACGGCCTCGTCTGGGTCGGCGACGGCACCGCGGCCGACCTCTACGCGACCTCGGACGGCGGCAGGACCTGGTCACCTGCCGACTTCGGCGGCGCGATCGCCTCGCTGCCGCAGCCGAACGGCGGGAGCGGAACTGACGCCTCGGCTGCGGCATCCGCGGTGTCCGCGATCCTCACGAAGATCGCGCTGCCGCCCGCCGCGGTGAAACGGTCGGCCTCGCCCGCCGCCCTGCTCGACCGGGCGCCGCAGAGCATCGGGTGCCGGCCGCTCGTCGACGGCGTCGAGTGGTTCGCGGTCCCCGATCAGACGCCGCAGGCGCTGCTCGCCTGGCTCACCGCGCACAACGGCGCCCTCGCGCGGTTCGGCGGAACGGGCTCGAGCGGCACGGCGAGCAGCACCGACCTGTGGTGGGTGACGGGCGACGAGGTCGCGGGCGCCGGACTCGCGCAGGGGCCCCAGGTGCTGTTCACCGCGGTCGCCGCAGCCCACGGCTCCTCCCTCCGCGTCGACGCGCAGGCCGTACCGCAGGGCGCGAGCTGCGCCAGCGCCGGGGGCGCCTCCTCCGCAGGCTGACGGGCACAGAGACGACTGTGGGGCACATCGGATGCCGACATCCGATATGCCCCACAACAGAGAATGCACCCGCGGGCTACCCCTTCACGGCCCCCGACGAGATGCCCGAGACCAGGTTGCGCTGGATGATCAGGAAGAACACCACCACGGGCAGCGAGAACACGACCGACGCCGCCATCTGGGCGCCGTAGTCGGTGCCGCCGTTGGGCGTGGTGAACGAGGCGAGCCACAGCGGCAGCGTGTACTTCGACGAGTCCGACATGAAGACGTACGCCGTCAGGTAGTCGTTCCACGCCGCGATGAACGCGAAGATGCTCGATGCGATGATGCCCGGCGTGACGAGCGGGAACAGCACCGAGAACAGGATGCGCCATGTGCCGGCGCCGTCGATCGACGCGGCCTCCTCGAGCTCGATCGGGATCGCGAGGAAGAAGCCGCGCATGACCCAGATCGAGAAGGGCAGCACGGATGCCACGTACGCCAGGATTAGGCCGATGTAGGTCCCGGTCAGCCCGGCGCGGTTGAACACGAGGAACTGCGGGATCAGCAGCGCCGTCGACGGCAGCATCTGCACCGCGAGGATGATCACGAGGATCGCCTTGCGCCCGCGGAACTTGAACCGGCTGAGCGCGGCCGAGGCGAACACGCCGAGCGCGAGCGCGATGATCAGCGTGCCGAAGACACAGATGACGCTGTTGCGCAGGTCCTGCAGGAACGAGGTCTGCGCCAGGGCGACGATGAAGTTCGTCGCGTCGAGGTGGCTCGGCCAGAATCGCGGCGTCGCCGTCATGACCTCGTCCTTAGGCTTGAACGCCGTGTTCAGCATCCAGTAGACGGGGAAGATCCACACGATCGAGAACACGATCGCCGTGATATTGGCGCCCCAGTTGATCGGGCGGCGGCGGTGGCGGCGGATGACGCGGGCGCCCGCGGCCTCCGGGGCCGCGGTGCCCGCGAGCGCCGTGCGCTGGCCGGTTGCGGTGGTCATCAGAACTCCTCCCCGCTGCGCAGCAGGTTGCGGATGTAGATCGAGGTGATGCCGAGCAGCAGGATCGTCGTGATCACGGCGATCGCCGCGCCGCTGCCGATGTCCGAGCTCGCGAAGGCGGTGAGGTACGACCACACGCCGAGCGTGGCGATCGGACGCAGCACCTGCACGCCGGCGACCAGGATGATCTGGTTGATGACGTTGAAGTCCCAGATGATCGACAGGATCGTCATGAGCCCGAGCGTCGGGCGCAGGAACGGCAGGGTGACGCTGAAGTAGACCCGCCACTCGCTCGCGCCGTCGATGCGGGCGGCCTCGAGCATGGACTGGTCGATCTGGGTCTGCGCAGCGTAGAGCGTGAGGGCGATGAAGGGCACCGCCTGCCACACGATGAGCACCCAGATGATGGTGAGCGCGCCCCAGAAGCTGTTGGTGAAGTCCTTCTGGGTGACGTTCCCGAAGACGTGCAGCTGCGTGATGAGCCAGGGGATGACGCCGTAGCCGGGCTGGAACAGCCACACCCAGATCTTCGAGGTCGCGACGTTCGGCATCGCCCAGGCGATGATCAGCACGATGGTCACGATGTAGCGCATGACCGAGCCGAGGCGCAGCATGAGCTGCGAGACGCCCATGCCGATCACAACGCTGCCGGCGACCATCGCGGCGGTGAACAGGATGGTGCGCACGAGGGCGCCCCAGAAGTCGGGCGACGAGAGCACGGCTGCGTACTGCTGCAGCCCGACGAAGTTGTAGGCGCCCGTGAAGAGCGTGCGGCGGTCGTAGTCCGTGAACGAGGTGAAGACGAGGTACCCGATCGGCACGAGCGTCAGTGCCGCCATCACGAGACCCGCCGGGGTCAGGAGGATCGCGGGCACGTGGCCCGGCCGCCGGGAGGACTTCCTCCCGGCGGCCTTCGTCACAGTTGTGCTGGTCACTGCTTGTTGAGCGTGGCGGCGATGGTCGAGTCGGCGGCGGATGCGGCATCCTGTACCGACTTCGAACCCGACGCGACCGTCGAGAACAGGGTCTCCATGGTCAGGTCGCTCTCGACGGTCGCCCAGTTGACGGCCGACGGGGTCGAGGTCGAGTTCTTCGCGGCGATCCACGGGCCCTGCGCGTTGGCGGGCACGTTGGGCAGGGCGGCGTCGACGTCCTCGTTGGTGACGGGGATGAGGCCGGCGGCCGCGACCTGCGCCTGGATCGTCGCCGAGGCGGCGATCTTCGCCCAGGTCAGCGCGAGGCCCTGGTTGGTGGACTTCGCCGGGACGACCCAGTCGGAACCGCCGAGCAGCACGGGCTGGGTGCCCGTGCCCGAGGCGCTCGGGAAGGCGAACGTGCCGAGGTCGTCAGCGACGAGCTTCTTGTTGTCACCCGTGATCACGCCGGTCTCCCAGCCGTTGCCCTGGATCGCGGCGGCCTTGCCGTCGGCGAAGAGCTGGTCCTGGTCGGGCTTATCGGTGTTCAGGGTGCGCGAGGCGACCGACGAGTAGGTGTTCTGGAACGTCTTGAAGGCGTTCAGACCCTGGATGCCCTGCGCGGACGAGAAGCCGCCCTGCCAGTTGGTGCCCGAGCCGGTCGCGATCTTGCCGCCGGCGTCGAAGACCCACTGCACGCCGTCGTACCAGTACTGGCCCGGCAGGTAGAACGCCGAGAAGTTCGGGTCGCCGGCGTGCTTCGCCTTGATCTTGTCGAGGTCGGCGGTGAGCTCGGCGTAGGTGGTCGGGGCGCTGGTGATGCCGGCGGCCGCCCAGATCGTCTTGTTGTAGATGACGCTGCGGGCGCCCGCGAGCTCGGGCACGCCGTAGATCTTGCCGTCGACGGTCGCGGGGTCGATCAGACCGCCGAGCCAGGTGCGGCCGGCGCGGAGCTGGTCGTTGACCGCCGTGATGTCGAGCAGGCCGCCCGTCGCCGCGTAGCCGGTGATCTGGGTGTTGCCGACGTCGATGAGGTCGGGGACGTTGTTGCTGGCGAGCGCCGTCGTGACCTTGGTCACGATGCCGTTCCACTGCTGCGTCTCGATCTTGACCTTCGCGCCGGTCTCCTTCGTGAACTCCGCGTTGATCGCGTTGAGCACGTTGGTGGGCAGGTCGCCGTTCATCGACCAGACGTCGATGGTCTTGCCCTTGCCGTCGGTCGAGAAGGCTGCGCCGGTCGACTTGCCGGAGCCGCCACCGTTGCCGGACGAGCAGGCAGTCAGTGCGATGGCGGCAGCGATGCCGACGGCACCGATCGCCATGAAGCGTGACTTGTGCACTTTTTCTCCTAGGGGATGTGTGATTGCGGGATGCCCGCAGGTGGCCCGTCGCTGCCGCGCCGGGAGTTCAGGGGAGGGGATGCCGGTTCACGACACCCCGAGTCGGCCGGAGAGCACCAGCACGCCGGCGCCCATCAGCACGAGGTCCTCGTCGCCGTCGGCGGTGCGCAGGTCGAGGCCGTTGCTGACCGCCGACATGGTGCGCTCGCGGATCGTGTTCCGCGCCGTCTCGATGAGCGTGCCGCCGATGAGGTCGGCGGGCCCCGAGAGGACGACCAGGTTGAGGTTGAGCATGCTGATGACGGGGCTCATCGCGATGCCGAGCGCGTGCCCGGCATCCTTCAGCACCTCATCGCGCTGCGCGGCGCCGGCTTCGGCGACGCGGCGGCGCAGGTGGGGGGTCGCGACGGCGAGCTCGAGGCAGCCGCGACGCCCGCAGGCACAGCGCTCGCCGTTCTCGTCGACGACGATGTGGCCGATCTCGCCGGCCGCGTACTGCTCGCCCTCGATGAGGCCGCCGCCGATGACCAGGCCGGCGCCGACGCCGTGCTCGACGCGCACGACCATGACGCTGCCGGTCGGGATGCTGCCGAAGGTGCGCACGCCGAGTGCCGCCGCGTTGGCGTCGTTCGCGACGTAGACGGGGTAGTCGAAGACGCGGCGGATGCGCTCGCCGAGGTCGACGTCGTACCAGCCGAGGTTCGGCGCCTGTCGGACGACGCCCGCGCCGTCGACGATGCCGGGGGTGCCGACGCCGAGGCCGAGCACCGTGGAGGAGGACATGTGAAGCAGTCCCGCGACGAGCTGCAGCACCTTCTCGATGGCGGTTTCGCCCATCGCGCCGGCCAGGGGCTGTTCGAGGCGGTGCTGCACCTCGCCGCGGAGATTCATGACGACGCCGATGAAGCTGTCCTCGGGGGACAGGTCGATGGCGGCGATGTGGAAGGCGTCCGCATCGATCTCGACGAGGGTCGCCGGCTTGCCGGGGCGGGCGCCCGGGCGCTGGCCGAGCTCGTGCACGATGCCCTCGCCCTGCAGCTCGGCGACGAGGTCGCCGATCGTGACGCGGGTGAGGCCCGACTCGCGGGCGAGATCGGCGCGGCTCATGGGGCCGGTGTGGAAGAGGTGCTGCAGCACGAGCGCGCGGTTGTTGCGGCGGTTGTGCTCGGGCAGCGACTTCGTCGCCAGGCGCCGGGGGCGGAGGGGGGCGGAACCCTCGCGTCGCTGGTGCGTCTGCGGCATTCCCAATCTCCTTCCCGGGGCGTCCTTGCTCGGCGGTTTTGTTAGTACACCTGCCTTACAAACAAAAGTCAAGTCGAGTTCGATAACGGAGCTGTATCGGCAATGTTCCAAGTGTGTGACGCGTTTTGGGCGTGGATTTCCGCATGGGTTGCAGGGCAGTGGATTCGTAAGCTTTACTAACAAACATGCTTGACCCCACCCGTGCCGACATCCTCGGCACCCTCATGCCCGGCTTCGTCGGCACCGAACTGCCCGACTGGCTCGCAGCGCTGCTGAGCCAGGGCCTCGGCGGCGTCTGCCTCTTCGGCGGGAACATCGAGAGCCGCGAGCAGACCGCCGCGCTCACGGCCGCGATCCTCGCCGCGAACCCCGACGCGATCATCGCGATCGACGAGGAGGGCGGGGATGTCACCCGCCTCTACTACGACCGCGGCGCCCCCTACCCGGGCAACGCTCTGCTCGGCCGCATCGGCGAGCTCGAGCTGACCGAGCGCACCGCGCGCGCCGTGGGCCGGCGGCTGCGCGAGGTCGGCGTGAACTGCACGTTCGCGCCCGACGCCGACATCAACTCGAACCCCGACAATCCCGTCATCGGGGTGCGGTCCTTCGGCACCGACCCGGAGGTCGTCGCCGACCACACGGCCGCGTGGGTCGGCGCCGTGCAGTCGACCGGCGTCGCCGCCTCGGCGAAGCACTTCCCCGGCCACGGCGACACCGCACAGGACTCGCACCTCGCCGTGCCCGTCGTCGACCGCTCGCTCGCCGAGCTGCGCGAGCGCGAGCTCGTGCCGTTCGCCGCCGCGATCGCCGGGGGCAGCGAGCTGATCATGACCTCGCACATCCTGCTTCCGCAGATCGACGCCGAGCGCCCCGCGACCATGAGCCCGACGATCCTGCAGGGGCTGCTGCGCGGCGAGCTCGGCTTCGCGGGTGTGATCGTCTCGGACGCCCTCGACATGAAGGGCGCCTCGGGCGAGATCGGCATCCCCGCCGCGGCCGCGCGCGCCCTCGCCGCGGGCGTCGACCTGCTCTGCATCGGCACCGACAACACGGCCGAGCAGCTGGAGCAGATCGTCGCCGCGGTGTCCGCCGCGATCGCCGACGGCGCGCTCGAGGCGGCGCGGGTCGAGGATGCCGCGGCGCGCGTGCACGCTCTCGCCGGGCGCCTGCGCGGCCGGGCGGAGCGCTCCCCGCAGCCGGCGCCCCCCGTGCCCGAGCCCGACTTCGACCTCGCGCGGATCGCGGGCGGTTTCGACCTGTCGGCGCACGCCGGTTCGTGGATCGCCGCGGCCGCGGGGGAGTATGAACTCGTGCGGATCGACAGCGTCAACAACATCGCCGTCGGCCAGGCGCCGTGGGGGGTCTTCGCCGCGGGGGCCGTGGCCGACCGCGTGGTCACGCCCGAGACGGCGGCCGAGGCCGGCGCGCCCGGGGGCCGACCCCTCGTGATCGTCGGCAAGGACATCCACCGCCGCGACTACGCCCGCGCCTTCGTCGACGCCGTGCGCGCCGAGCGGGGGGCCGCCGCGCTGGTCGTCGACATGGGCTGGCCGGGCGACGACCGCGCCTATGCCGACGTCGCGACCTTCGGCGCGTCCCGCCTGGTCGGCCAGGCGCTGCTCGAACTGCTGGGGGGCCGCGCGTGAGGCTCGGTCTCGACATCGGCGGCACGAAGATCGACGCCGTCGCGCTCGGCGACGACGACACCGTCCTCGCGCGGATGCGCGTCCCCACGGGCTTCGGCGCCGAGGCCGTGCTGCACAACGCCCGCGCCGCCGCGCTGCAGACGGCCGAGGCGGCCGGCGCGAGCGCCGGTGCGATGCCGCCCATCGGCATCGGCATTCCGGGCATGGTCGACGCCGGCGCAGGGGTCGTGCGCTACGCCGTCAACCTCGGCCTCGAGGAACTCGCGCTCGGGCCCGAGCTCGCGGCATCCCTCGGCACCGCCGTCCGCATCGAGAACGACGTGAACGCGGCCTCGCTCGGCGCGTACCACCTGCTCGGCCTCGACTCGTCGATGGCCTACTTGAACCTCGGCACCGGCCTCGCGGCGGGCTTCGTGCTCGACGGCGCCCTGTGGCGCGGCGCGCGCGGCACGGCCGGCGAGATCGGGCACATCCCGGTCGACCCGCACGGCGAGCAGTGCGCGTGCGGGCAGCGCGGCTGTCTCGAGACGATCGCGTCGGGCGGCTGGGTCGCGCGAAAGTGGGGCGGCGATGCCGCGCTGCCCGTGCTCGAGCTCTTCGATCGGGCCGATGCGGGGGATGCCCGCGCCGTCGCGCTGCGCGACGAGCTCATCGGCGGTGCGGCCGCAGCCGTGCGCATCCTCGTGCTCGCCGTCGACGTCGACGCCGTGGTGATCGGCGGCGGCATCAGCAACCTCGGCGCGCGTCTGCTCGACCGGGTCGCGGCGGCGCTCGACGCGCAGGCCGAGACGTCCGAGTTCCTCGCATCCCTCGCGCTGAGCTCGCGGGTGCGCCTCGTGCCCCACGAGCAGCCGGTGGCCGCCGTGGGGGCGGCGCTCGCCGGCATCCGACCCGTACCCGCTCTCTAGGGAGACCGCTGTGGAGATCGTCATCCTGCCCGATGCCGCCGCCGTCGGCCGCGCCGCCGCCTCGGTCATCGCCGACGTCGTGGCCCGCAAGCCCGAGGGCGCGCTCGGCCTCGCGACCGGCTCGTCGCCGCTCGCGATCTATGCCGAGCTCGCGCAGCGGGTGGAGGCCGGCGAGCTCGACTTCTCGCGCATGCGCGGCTTCGCGCTTGACGAGTACGTGGGCCTCGACTACGCCCACCCCGAGAGCTACCACGCCGTCATCGACCGCACCGTGACGCGCCCGCTCGGCTTCTCGCCCGAGCTCGTGTCGGTGCCCGACGGCATGGCGCCCGACATCCCCGCCGCGTGCGCCGCCTACGAGGCCGCGATCGACGCGGCCGGGGGCATCGACGTGCAGATCCTCGGCATCGGCGCCAACGGCCACATCGGCTTCAACGAGCCGACGTCGTCGCTCGCCTCGCGCACGCGCATCAAGACCCTCACCCCGAAGACGCGCGAGGACAACGCCCGCTTCTTCGACTCGCCCGAGCAGGTGCCCACGCACTGCGTGACGCAGGGGCTCGGCACGATCCTGCGCGCGGGGCGCCTGGTGCTCGTGGCGCAGGGCGCGGGCAAGGCCGATGCGATCGCCGCGGCGGTCGAGGGCCCGGTGTCGGCGTCCTGCCCGGCCTCGGTGCTGCAGCTGCACGAGCACGCGACCGTCGTGCTCGACGAGGCCGCGGCGTCGCGCCTGCACAACGCCGAGTACTACCGCTACACCTGGACGAACAAGCCGGAGTGGCAGCGCTACTGAGCGGAGCGCGTGCCGCCGCTTCGCTTCACCCGTGCCAGACGGCCCGGGCTGCGCGCTGCGGCCGGCCGTTCGACGCAGCCCGGGCCGTCTGGCGCAGGTGAGCCTGCGAGCAGCGAGGCGGCGATGCGGCGGATGTCGTGCCGCCCGCCTCGGCCGGCGAAGCCCGCGGTGCACACCGCGAGCACCCGGAGCCCGTCCGACCCGGGCGCGCCGACGAACGCCACGTCGTGGTCGATGCCGGGCACCCAGCCCGACTTCGAGCCCCAGGGCGTGCCCGCCGGCAGCCCCTCGGCGATCACCGGGAACTCCTGCGCCGCGAGCGCCTCGATCATCACGCCCGTGCTGCCGGCCGAGGCGAGCGCACCGGTCACGGCCGCGTGCATGAGGCGTGCCAGCCCGCGCGGCGCGACCGTGTTGGTGCGGCCGGAGGCCTGGGCGGCGGTGTCTCCGAAGAGACGCTGCATGCGGCATCCCTCGGCACCCGCCGCACGCAGCGCCGCCTCGACCGCGGCGAAGCCGACCCGCTCGACGAGCAGGTTCGTCGCCTCGTTCGACGAGCGGGCGATCATCGCGTGCGCGAGCTCGAGCACCGTGGGCTCCGCGCCGTCAGGCGGCAGGCGCCCGTCGAGGTCGTCTGGGTCGAGCGCGAAGGCGGGGGCACCCATGGCGCCGCTCGCGAACACGCGGTGCACGGCGATCGTGTCGCTCCAGGCGAGATCGCCGGCGTCGACCGCCCGTGCGGCGGCCGCCAGCACGCCGAGCTTGATCGCGGATGCCGCATAGAACGGGCGCTCGGCGTCCCGCTCCGCGAGCACGCGCCCGCTCGCGTCGAGCAGACAGAAGGCGGTCGTCGTCACGACGCGGCCGCCGTGTCGGCGACCAGATCCGCGATCCGTGCGCGCAGCGGCTGCAGGCTCGCGCCGTCGCGGCTCGGATGCACGCGGTTGGTGAGCAGCACGCACGTCGCGCCGAGCTCGCGGTCGATCTGCAGGGATGTGCCCGTGAAACCGGTGTGGCCGCGTGCCGTCCGCGAGCGGCCCATGAAGTCGGCGTCGCCGATGCGCAGACCGAGCGCGGAGCCGAGCCCGCCGTCGGCGAGCGCGGTCGGTCGCCCGAGGACGCCGGTGAGCGCGTCATCCCACATCAGTTCGCCGCGCACGCGGCCGTCGCCCGCGCGGATCGCCTCGCCGAACGCGAGCACGTCGCGCGCCGTGCCAAACAGCCCGGCGTTCGCCGCGCCGCCTCCGAGCGACCATGCGGCCTCGTCGTGCACGTCGCCGCGCACTACCCCGCGGCGGAGCAGCGGCTGGAACTCGGTCGCCGCGGTGCGTGCGCGGTCGGGCACCGCTGTCACCCCGCCCAGCCCGAGCGGCCGCAGCGTGCGCTCGGCGACGAGCTCGTGCCACGGCCGCCCGCTCACCGCCTCGAGGCAGGCCATCGCGGTGTTGTAACCCGTGCACGCGTAGGCGAAGCGTGTGCCGGGGGACGCCTCGAGGGGCGTCCGGAGCAGGTCGGCGATGAGCGCGTCGCGGTCGCCGAGCGGCGTCGCGGTGAGACGGGCGGGGGCGGGATGCCGCGCGAGCCAGTCCGCGAGCGGTTCCCGCCAGCCCTCCCACGTCGCGGGCAGCCCCGAGGTGTGGCTCAGCAGGTGGCGCAGTGTGACGCGTGCGCGGTCGCCGCCGCGATACGACGGCAGGGCATCGGCGATCGGGGCGTCGAGGTCGACGACACCGGCGTCGGCGAGTGCGAGGGCGGTGTGCGCGCTGAACACCTTGGTCACCGAGGCGAGGTCGAAGAGCGTCTCGGGGTCGACGAGGCGCTGCTGCTCGGCCGGCAGCCGCTCGCCGTCGTCGTCGTGCGTTGCGAGGGTGCCCAGCGCGAGCTCGACGACGACCCGGCCGCCGATCGCGACCGCGCAGGCGGCCGCGGAGAAGCGCCCCGTCGCGATGCCGTCCTCGAGCAGCGCGCGGATGTCCGACTCGAGCGCCTGGAACACTGCCATACCGCGAGGGTACGTTCGTGTGCGAGGAAAGGCGGCGACGTGGCCCGAGAGAACGACCTCCGCACCGAGCTCGCGGGGCTCGCGACCGAGGCCGGCGGCCGGCGCCGCGACCTCGACCTGCTGCCCACCGACGAGCTCGTGCGTGCGATGAACGACGAGGACGCACGGGTGCCGGCCGCCGTGCGCGTGGCGGCCCCCGAGATCGCCCGGGCCGTCGACGGGATCAGCGAGCGGATGTCCCGCGGCGGCCGGCTCGTCTACCTCGGCGCCGGCACCTCCGGTCGGCTCGGGGTGCTCGACGCGAGCGAGTGCCCGCCGACCTTCGGCATCGACCCGTCGCGGGTCGTCGGCGTGATCGCGGGCGGTGACGGGGCCCTGCGGCTCTCGGCCGAGTCGGCCGAGGACGACCCGGAACAGGGCGCAGCCGACGTCGCCGCGCTCGGCCTCGGCCCGGACGACGCGCTCGTGGGCGTCGCGGCATCCGGCCGCACCCCCTACGTCGTGGGTGCGCTCACGCACGCCGCAGGGGTCGGCGCGTTCACCGTCGCCGTCGCGTGCAACGCGGGCTCGCGCATCGGGGCGGTCGCGGACATCGCGATCGAGGTGGTGACCGGCCCCGAGTTCATCGCGGGCTCGACGCGCCTCAAGGCGGGCACGGCGCAGAAACTCGTGCTCAACATGCTCTCGACCCTCACGATGGTGCGGCTCGGCGCGACCTACGGCGACATCATGATCGACATGCGGGCGACGAACGCAAAGTTGCACGCACGTGCGCAGCGGATGGTGGCGGATGTCACGGGCTGCACCCTCGACGAGGCCGCGGCCGCCCTCGCCGAGGCGCGCGGCTCGGCCAAGACGGCGACGCTCATGGTGCTCGCCGGGGTCTCCGCGCCCGAGGCGGAAAGGCGCCTCGGCGCCGCCGGCGGCCGCTTGCGGGCGGCGCTCGCGGGCGAGTGATCCGCGCGCGGCCCCGGTCGGGTCCGCGGCTCAGGCCAGCCTGTTGCCCGCCCCCCACACCGAGCGCACCGACCAGTCGTGGTCGAGCAGCACGGCGTCGGCCGCGTAGCCCGGGGCGAGCAGGCCGAGCTCGTGCTCGAGGCCGAGCGCCCACGCGGGCACATGGGTGAGCGCCGCGACCGCCTCGGCCGGCGCGAGGCCGACCAGCTCGATCGCGTTGCGGAGCGCGACGTCCAGCGTCAGCGTCGAGCCCGCGATCGAGCCCAGCGAGCCGTCTGCGCCGCGCAGTCGTGCGACGCCGTCGTCGACCGAGACGGCGAGCGAGCCGATCGAGTACGCGCCGTCGGGGCAGCCCGTCGCGGACATCGCGTCGGTGATGAGGGCGACGCGACCGGATGCCTCGCCGAACACGACCTTCGCGACCGCCGGGTGCACGTGCACCCCGTCAAGGATCAGCTCGACGGTCACGCGCCCGTCCTCGAGCGCCGCGGCGATCGGCCCCGGGGCGCGGTGGCCGAGGCCGGGCATGGCGTTGAAGACGTGGGTGATGAGCCGGGCGCCGCGGTCGAAGGCATGCTGCGCGAGCTCGAACGACGCCTCGGTGTGGCCGACCGCGACCCGCACGCCGGCCTCGACGAAGACGTCGAGGGCCTCGAGCGCGTTCTCGCGCTCGACCGCCATCGTGATCTGGCGCAGGGTGCCGCGCGCGGCGGCGATGAGCTCTTCGACCACCGCCGGCGTCGGGTCGATGAGGAAGTCGGGGTTGTGCGCGCCCTTGCGCTCGAGGGCGAGGAACGGCCCCTCGAGGTGCGACCCGAGCACGAGCGGGTCGGCCGTGACGACGTCCGCGATCGCGGCGAGCGAGGCGCAGAGCTCGGCGACCGGGTTAGCGACGAGGCTGATGACCGAGCGGGTGGTGCCGTGGGCGCGGTGCACCTCGAGCGCCTTCGAGATCGCATAGGCGCCGTCGTCGAAGGCGAAGCCGCCCGCCCCGTGGCCGTGCAGGTCGATGAAGCCGGGCGCGAGCCACGCGCCGCGGGCGTCGACGACGGTGGCGCCGGCGGATGCCGCGGCCGCGGCATCCCGCTGCCACCCGCTGCCTTCGCCGACGGCCGTGATCACGCCGTCCACGGACGAGAACCAGAACCCGTCGACCTCGCCGGCGGCGTCGATCTTGCGGGCCGAATGGATGACGAGCGCGGTCATGCTCGCCAGGCTAGCGCGAGCTAGAACTCCCGGCGATTGACGATGAGGCCGGTCGTGAGCGCGGCCAGGGTGAAGACGCCGAAGATGACCCACTGGTGCATGTCGGCCCAGGCATACGCGGCGGTGCCCATGACGGCGATCTCGACGATCGCCTTCACGAAGGGGTCGACCGCGAGCACGGCCTTCGGGGCCCGGAACAGACCCCACAGCACGATCGCGAGGAGCGGGGCGCCGATGCCGACCGCCAGGTTCAGCCAGTACGGGAAGGTGACGAAGCCCCAGATGCTGAGGCTCACGATCGCGAACACCTCGCAGAGGAAGCGGATGCCGTCGACGACACCGATCTGAGGCTGCTGGGCTGAGTCGTTCGCGGGTCGTGCTGTCACGCGTTCCAGGGTATCGGCGGCGTGCTGACCGAATGTCGGGGGAGGGGCGAGGATGCCCGATCGAGACCGGACGGTTGCCTCGTCGTTATCTGCGCCGCCGCGCTACCTGAAGATGATCGTGCGGTCGCCGTCGAGCAGCACGCGGTGCTCGCTGAACCACTTGACGGCCTGGCGCAGGGTGCGCGACTCCTCGTCCTGACCGGATGCCGTCAGCTGCGCGACCGTCTGGGAGTGGTCGACCCGCACGACGTTCTGCTCGATGATCGGGCCCTCGTCGAGGTCGCCCGTGACGAAGTGGGCGGTCGCGCCGATGAGCTTCACCCCGCGGCCGTGCGCCTGACGGTAGGGGTTCGCGCCCTTGAATCCGGGCAGGAACGAGTGGTGGATGTTGATCGCCTTGCCCGCGAGCGCCTCGCAGAGCTCGGGGGAGAGGATCTGCATGTAGCGCGCGAGCACCACGAGCTCGACGCCGTGCTTCTCGACCTCGGCGAGCACGCGGGCCTCGAAGGCGGCCTTGGACGCGGCATCCGTCACGGCCATCGATTCGAAGGGCACGCCGTAGAACGCGGCCAGCTCGCCGAGGTCGGGGTGGTTCGCGAGCACGAGCGGCACGTCGATGCCGAGATAGCCGGTGCGCTGCCGGAAGAGCAGGTCGTTGAGGGCGTGCGGGGCCCGGGAGGCGAGCACGAGGGTCTTGGTCGGGCGGCCGACGACATCGAGGTTCCAGTCGAGCTCGAAGCGTTCGATGACGGGCGCGAGAGCGGCCTCGAACTCGTCGCGGGTGGCGGACGCCTCGACCTGCAGCCGCATGAAGAAGCGCCCCGTGTCGGCCGAGGCGAACTGCTGGCTCTCGGTGATGTTGCCCTGTGCGGCGACGATCGCGCCGCTCACCGCGTGCACGATGCCGGGGCGGTCGACGCAGACGAACGTGAGGACCCAGTGCGTGGCCGCGGATGTCATGCGCACCAGATTATCGGCGGCCGGGCTGTGGCAACGGGCATCCGCGCCTAGCGTGGGGTGGGTGTCCGACACCGTGAACGTCACCCTGCGCGCCGCCACCGAAGCCGACGGCGAAGTGCTGTACCGGCTCGCCGCCGATCTCGAGACCTGGGAGGAGCGCACCCCCGACGTGCCCGCACCGCTGACGCGTGCCGCCTACGACGCGCGGTCGGCGGCGCGCGAGGCGGATGCCTCGGGCAATGCGCGCTTCGTGATCGACGTCGACGGCGCAGCGGTCGGGTCCGTGTCGCTCTTCGACGTCGACCCGCTTGCGCAGAACGCCGAGGTCGGCATCGCACTCGTGCCCGAGGCCCGCGGGAAGGGCGTCGGCACCGCGGCGATCGCGCAGCTCGTCGAGTTCGCGTTCGTGCGGTGCAACCTGCGCCGGGTGCACCTGCAGGCGATCGAGTCGAACCGTGCCGCGATCCGCGCCTATGAGAAGGCGGGCTTCGTGATCGAGGGCCGCCAGCGCGAGCACGCGTGGGTGCGCGGCCGCTACGAGGACATCGTGCGGATGGGCCTGCTGCGGTCCGAGTGGGAGGCGCGGCGGGCCCGGGCCTGACCGGCATGCCGCCGGGCCGCCCGCGCGGCGGCCGCGGCGCCTAGGGTGAGGCCATGGAGTATGTGAAGCTCGGAAACACCGGACTCGAGGTCAGCCGCATCACGCTCGGATGCATGAGCTTCGGCGAGCCCGCCGCGGGCGGCCACCAGTGGGCGATCGGCGAAGAGGCATCCCGCCCGCTCATCCGCCAGGCGCTCGAAGCCGGCATTACCTTCCTCGACACCGCCAACGTCTACTCGGGCGGCACCAGCGAGGAGATCGTGGGCCGCGCGATCCGTGACTTCACGACGCGCGACCAGGTCGTGCTCGCGACCAAGGTGCACGGCCGCATGCGCCCCGGCCCCAACGGCGCCGGCCTCTCGCGCGCGGCGATCATGATGGAGATCGACAACTCGCTCGCCCGCCTCGGCACCGACTACGTGGACCTGTACCAGATCCACCGTTGGGACCCGACGGTGCCGATCGAGGAGACGATGGAGGCCCTGCACGACATCGTGCGGGCGGGCAAGGCGCGGTACATCGGGGCGAGCTCGATGTGGGCGTGGCAGTTCGCGCAGGCGCAGCACGTCGCCGAGCTGAACGGCTGGACGCCCTTCGTCTCCATGCAGGACCACTACAACCTGATCTACCGCGAGGAGGAGCGCGAGATGCTGCCCTTCTGCGAGGCGACCGGCGTCGGCGTCATCCCCTGGTCTCCGCTCGCGCGCGGCAAGCTCACCCGCGACTGGGACGAGGCGACCAAGCGCACCGAGACCGACCGGTTGCTGAACGAGAACAACGTCTACGTCGACGGCGATCGCGTGATCGTGGAGCGCGTGGCATCCCTCGCCGCCGAGCTCGGGGTCTCGCGCGCGCAGCTCGCGCTCGCGTGGCTGCACCACCAGAGCGTGGTGACGGCGCCGATCTTCGGCGCGACGAAGGCGGGGCACATCGAGGATGCCGTGGCCTCGCTCTCCGTCGAGCTCGGCTCGGAACAGCTCGCCTTCCTCGAGGGGCCCTACGAGCCGCACGAGGTCGTGGGCTTCTAGGACAGGCCGCAGCTGAGTCGGTCGCCCACAGCCGCACCCTTCTCTCGGGAAGGGTGCGGCTGATAGCTTTAAGGCGTCGCGACTGGCGTTGAGATGGGCCACCATCGGGGAGCGACTCTGAGAGACGGATTCGGCCGCACGCCTGGGCCGATACGGAATCCCCGTACGCCCTCCGTTTCGTCAGAAAGGCCGTAGTCATGGTTGACACCTTCAACGCCCCCCTCTCTGAAGTCGACCCCGAGATCGCCGAGGTCCTGCGCCTCGAGCTCGGCCGTCAGCGCGACTTCCTCGAGATGATCGCCTCCGAGAACTTCGTGCCGCGCTCGGTGCTCGAGTCCGCCGGCTCCGTCCTCACCAACAAGTACGCCGAGGGCTACCCCGGGCGCCGCTACTACGGCGGCTGCGAGTTCGTCGACATCGCCGAGCAGCTCGCGATCACCCGTGCAAAGGAGCTCTTCGGCGCCGAGTACGCCAACGTCCAGCCGCACTCGGGCGCCTCGGCCAACGCCGCCGTGCTCTCGGCCATCGCGACGCCGGGCGACACCATCCTCGGCCTCGAGCTCGCCCACGGCGGCCACCTCACCCACGGCATGAAGCTCAACTTCTCGGGCAAGCTCTACAACGCCGTCTCCTACGGCGTCGACCCCGAGACCTTCCTCGTCGACATGGACGTGGTGCGCGACAAGGCCCGCGAGCACAAGCCGAAGGTCATCATCGCCGGCTGGTCGGCCTACCCCCGCCAGCTCGACTTCGCCGCCTTCCGCGAGATCGCGGACGAGGTCGGCGCCAGGCTCTGGGTCGACATGGCGCACTTCGCCGGCCTCGTCGCCGCGGGCGTGCACCCCTCGCCCGTGCCCTTCGCCGACGTCGTCTCGTCGACCGTGCACAAGACCATCGGCGGCCCGCGCTCGGGCCTCATCGTGTCGCGCGACACCGAGCTCGCCAAGGCGCTCAACTCGAACGTCTTCCCCGGCCAACAGGGCGGCCCCCTCATGCACGTCATCGCGGCGAAGGCCACGGCCTTCAAGCTCGCGGCGACCCCCGAGTTCAAGGAGCGCCAGGAGCGCACCCTACGCGGCGCGAAGGCCCTCGCCGAGGCGCTGACGAGCGAGGCATCCCGTGCGGCGGGCATCAACGTCCTCACGGGGGGCACCGACGTGCACCTCGTGCTCGCCGACCTGCGCGAGAGCGAGCTGTCGGGCCAGGACGCCGAGAACCGCCTGCACGAGGTCGGCATCACCGTGAACAAGAACTCGGTGCCGTTCGATCCGCGCCCGCCGATGGTCACCTCGGGTGTCCGCATCGGCACGCCGGCCCTCGCCACCCGCGGCTTCGGCGATGCCGAGTTCGCCGAGGTCGCCGACATCATCGCCCTCGCGCTGCGCCCCGACTACGACCCGTTCGCGCTGCGCGCCCGCGTGCAGACGCTGACCGACGCGTTCCCGCTCTACCCGGGCCTGGAGTACTGAGCATGGCGGCCATCAAGCTCGACGGCGTCGCCACCGCGGCGTCGATCAAGGCGGAGCTGAAGGCCCGCGTCGACGCGCTGCACGCGCGCGGCGTGAAGCCCGGCCTCGCGACGCTGCTCGTCGGCGCCGACCCGGCCTCCGTCTCGTACGTCACGGGCAAGCACCGCGACTCGGCCGAGATCGGCGTCGAGTCGATCAAGGTCGAGCTGCCCGAGACGGCGTCGATGGCGGATGTCGAGAAGGCCATCGCCGACCTCAACAGCGCGCCCGAGGTCACGGGCTACATCGTGCAGCTGCCGCTGCCGAAGGGCCTCGACGAGCACCGCGCGCTCGAGCTCATCGACCCCGCGAAGGACGCCGACGGCTTGCACCCCTTCAACCTCGGCAAGCTCGTGCTCGGCGTCGACGGCGAGATCGACTCGCCGCTGCCGTGCACGCCGAACGGCGTCATCGAGCTGCTGAACCGCTACGAGGTGCCGATCTCGGGCAAGCACGTGACCGTCATCGGCCGCGGCCTGACCGTCGGCCGCCCGCTCGGCCTGCTGCTCACGCGCAAGGGCATCGACGCGACCGTGACGCTCACGCACTCGCGCACGCCCGACATCGCCGCCGAGGTGCGCCGCGCCGACATCGTCGTGGCCGCCGTAGGCGTGCCCGGGCTCGTCAAGGCCGACTGGGTGAAGCCCGGCGCGGCCGTCGTCGACGTGGGCGTCTCGCGCATCGGCACGACCGACACCGGCCGTGCGAAGCTCTCGGGCGACGTCGACGCCGGCGTGTGGGATGTCGCGGGCTGGGTCTCACCCGTCCCCGGCGGCGTCGGCCTGCTCACGCGCGCGATGCTGCTCGAGAATGTGGTCTCGATCGCCGAGCGCGCGTAGCTCGGCTGTTCATAACTCCTGACGGAATGCCGCGGGCGCCCTGGTGCCCCGCGGCATTCCGCGTCTTCGGGCGACCGGCGCCCATTGCGCTCAGGAGTTGTGCGCAGTGAGGGGCCGACACCGCGCGAGTCGAACCCGGCTCAGAGCCCGGCGTAGAGGGCGGCGCGCTCGGCGTAGTGCGCGGCGTTCGCGCGGATGCCGGCGACCTCGGCATCCGTCAGCTCCCGCCTGACCTTCGCCGGCACGCCCGCGACCAGCGAGCGCGGGGGCACCACGGTGCCCTCGGTCACGAGTGCGCCCGCCGCGACGAGCGAGCCGGCACCGATCACGGCGCCGTTCATGACGGTCGCGTGCATGCCGACGAGCACGTCGTCCTCGATGGTGCAGCCGTGCAGCACCGCGCTGTGGCCTACCGAGACGCCCGCGCCGATCGTGAGCGGGAAGCCGTGGTCGACGTGGCAGGCGACCAGGTCCTGCAGGTTCGAGCCCGCGCCGAGCACGATCGGCTCGTTGTCGGCGCGCAGCACCGCGTTGAACCACACGCTCGAGCCGGCGGCCAGCGTCACCGCCCCGATCAGGGCGACGCCGGGGGCGACATACGCCGCCGCCGACTCGTCAGGCGTTCCGATGGGCAGGGCGATACGCGTCATGCGGCATTCCTACCACCGGCGCACCGGTCCGGCCCCGACTCTCGAGCGCATATGAACGGTCACCTGCGTCCGGGAGTCGGATCCGCTCTCGGGGAACCGGATCCGGCTCCCGTACCGCGGATCCGGCTCCCGAAACCGGAACCAGAGCCGACCTACCGGTCGCGGCCTGCGCCGCGTGAGGGCCACACGACGAACATCTCGGGGCCGGTGTAGCCGTGCTCGGCGAAGGCGCCGTCGATCGAGACCTGCACCTGCGAGATCATCCAGGTCGGGGTGAGCGCGATGACGGAGCCGCCGAAGCCGCCGCCCGTCATCCGCGCTCCGATCGCGCCGTAGTTGAGCGCGATCTCGACGGCGAGGTCGAGCTCGGGGGTCGAGATCTCGAAGTCGTCGCGCATCGAGCGGTGCGAGGCGAAGAGCAGGTCGCCGATCTCGGTCGGCCCCTGTTCGCGCAGCACGGCGACGGTGTCGAGCACGCGCTGGTTCTCAGTGAGGATGTGCCGGGCGCGGCGGTAGGTGACGCCGTCCATCGTGTCGCGTGCGGCGAGCAGCATCTCGAGGCTCGCGTCGCGCAGGCTCGCGACGCCGAGCTCGCGGGCGGCGCGCTCGCACGACTCGCGGCGTTCGCGGTACCCGCCGTTGGAGTGCTCGTGGGTGACCTTCGTGTCGATGACGAGGATCGCGAGGTCCGCCTCGTCGAGCCCGAGGTCGACGGGTTCAGCCTCGCCGGTGCGGCAGTCGATGAACAGCGCCGCGCCGGCTTCCGAGAGCAGGGCGGCGGACTGGTCGAGGATGCCGGTCGGGGCCCCCACGAAGTCGTTCTCGGCGCGGTGGCACACATCGACGAGCGTGTGCCCGTCGAAGCCGAGCCGCCACACCTCGTTGAGCGCGACGGCGAGCGAGCCCTCGAGCGCGGCGGAGGACGACAGGCCCGCACCGACCGGCACATCGGACTCGAAGTGCACGTCGAAGCCGGGCAGGCCGGCGAGGTCGGCGCCCACCTGGCCGAGCGCCCAGGCCACGCCCACCGGGTAGGCGGCCCAGCCGAGGGCGCCGGCGCCGGTCTGGCCGCCGGCGGCCGCGACATCCGCCAGGGACAGCTGGATCGCGTCATCGCTCGCCCCGCTCGAGACGCGCACGACGTCGTCGTCGCGCAGCGCGAGCGCGGCGAAGGTGCGCCGGTCGATCGCGAAGGGCAGCACGAAGCCCTGGTTGTAGTCGGTGTGCTCGCCGATCAGATTGACGCGGCCCGGGGCGGACCAGATGCCGCTCGGGGCGTATCCGTAGCGGGCCTCGAAGCCGGCGGCGGCCTCGTCCACGAGCTCGGTCATACCGGGTTCTCCTCATCGGCGCGTGCGATCGCCGCGCGCAGTAGTTCTGCTTGTGTCTCGGGCGGGATGTCGCCCACCCAGGCCCCCATCGCGGCCTCGCTGCCGGCGAGGTATTTGAGCCGGTCGGCGCCGCGGCGCGGGCTCGTGAGCTGCAGGCTGAGGCGGATGCTGTCGCGGTGCGTGCTCACGGGCGCCTGGTGCCAGGCGGCGATGTAGGGGGTCGGGGTGTCGTAGAGCGCGTCGATGCCGCGCAGCAGGCGCAGGTAGAGCACGGCGAGCTCGTCGCGCTGCGCGGGGGTCGTCTCGGCGAAGTCGGCGGCGTGCTCGTGCGGCAGCATGTGCACCTCGATCGGCCAGCGGGCGGCGAAGGGCACGAAGGCAGTCCAGTGCTCGCCCGCGAGCACGACGCGCGGGCCGCGGCGCTCGGTGTCGAGGATGTCCTGGAACAGGCCCTGCCCGTAGCTGTCCACCGACGCGATGACACGCTGCGTGCGCGGTGTGACGTAGGGGTACGAGTAGATCTGCCCGTGCGGGTGCCCGAGCGTCACTCCGATCTGCGCGCCGCGGTTCTCGAACGGGAAGACCTGCTGGATGCCGGGCAGGGCGCCGAGCGCGGCGGTGCGGTCAGCCCACGCCTCGATCACGGTGCGGGCGCGCGAGCGGTGGATCGAGCCGAAGGAGCCCTCGTGCTCGGGGCTGAAGCACACGACCTCGCAGCGCCCGAACGACGGGGACTCGCGATTCAGGCCGATGCCGTCGAGGTGGCCGAGGGATGCCGCATCCGCGCCGGCCTGCGGCAGGTCGGGCCCGAACGACGGCGAGCGGTTCTCGAACACGGCCACGTCGTAGTCCGAGGGGATCTCGCTCGGGTTCTCGGCCGTCTGCGGCGCGAGCGGGTCGAGCGCGGCCGGCGGCATGAAGACTCGGTTCTGCCGGGCCGCGGCGATCGAGATCCACTCGCCGGTCAGCGGGTCCTGGCGCATCGTCGCCGTGGGCGGGCGCACGTCGAGCTCGCGCAGATCGGGCGCGCGCTCGGGGGCGAGCGCCGTGTCGGCGTCGTCGAAGTAGATGAGCTCGCGCCCGTCGGCGAGCTGGTGGACGCGTTTGGTGATCATCGGCGGTCTTCCCCGGTGGCGGTCGGTGTGGGCAAGGAGGCGGTGGCGGCGCGTCACCCGAGGGCGCGCGTCGATTCCCGGATGATGAGCCGGCTCGGCGTGAGCCGCACCCCGGCGGGCAGCGGGCCGGACTCGATCTGCTCGAGCAGCAGGGTGACGGCGTCGGCGCCGACCGCCGCGAAGTCCTGGTGCACCGTGGTCAGCGGCGGCCAGAAGTAGGCGGATTCCTGCGTGTCGTCGAAGCCGACGATGCTGATGTCGTCGGGCACCCGGCGGCCGGCCTCGTGGAACGCGCGCAGCATGCCGAGGGCCATCTGGTCGTTGGCGCAGAACACGGCGGTCGCCTCGGCCTGGCGCAGCAGCACGTGGCCCGCGCGGTAGCCCGAGCGCGGCGTCCAGTCGCCGCGCAGCACCTGCGGCGCCTCGATGCCGGCGGCCGCGAGCGTGTCGCGCCAGGCCTGCTCGCGCGCGGCGGCGCTCGCGTTGTCGGCGGGGCCGGCGACGTGCCAGACCGTGGGATGCCCGAGCTCGAGCAGATGGCGCACCGCGAGCTCCGTGCCGTGCCGGTGGTCGGCGTCGACGGAGACCCGGTCGTCGTACGACTCGCCCTCGACGAGCACGGTCGGGATGCGGGTGGGGAACTGGATCGTGTGCTCGCGCATGCGGTGCGCGTCGAGGCGCACGATGATGCCGTCGACCGCCTCGCGGTCGAGGCGGCTGAGCGCCTGCGTGATCTCGCCGGTCGAGGGGTCGTTGACCGAGATCAGCTCGATCGAGTAGCCGCGGCGCGCGGCCTCGAAGTTGATGGCCTCGAGCATGCGGCTCGAGCCGAACGACTTGAGGTTGCGCATGAGCACGCCGATGGAGAGGAAGCGGCCGCGTTTGAGCGCGCGGGCCGCGGAGTTCGGACGGTAGCCGAGCTGGTTCATGGCGGCGATCACCCGGTCGCGGGTCTCGGACTTCACGGCCTCCGAGCCGTTCGAGACGCGGCTGACGGTCTGCATCGAGACGCCCGCGACGCGTGCGACATCCTGCATGGAAGCCGCACGCCCGTGCTGCTCCGGTGCGGGGCGGATGCCCGTCATTGGTGACCCCTCGCGTCGACGTGAATCGTTATGCACCGCGCTTGACAAGCGGAGCTGAGTAGATGCTAGCCTGCCCGAACCGGAATGTTTACGCAAACAGTTTGCGCAAACAGTTTGCGCAAACATCCGCACTCCGAACCCGAAGAGAAGACGAGACGATGACGTCCCCCACCTCTGTGCTGACCCCGCCGCTCAGCCGACGCGAGCGAACGCGGCGCTCACCCCTGAACCGTCGCATCGCGATGGCCGGCTGGGGCTTCGTGCTGCCGTTCTTCGTCGGCTTCGTGCTGTTCGTCGTCGTGCCGGTCCTGTACTCGATCTATCTGAGCATGTACCGCGACCAGCTGATCGGCGGCAACCACTTCGTCGGCTTCGCGAACTACCTGCAGGCCTTCACCGACACCGGCTTCTGGTCGGGGGTGCTGCGCGTCTCCCTGTTCCTCGTCGTGCAGGTGCCGGTCATGCTCGTGCTCGCCCTGATGTGCGCGCTCGCGATCGACAGCGGCCGACTGCACGCCAAGTCGTTCTTCCGCATCATCCTGTTCCTGCCCTACGCCGTGCCCGGCGTCGTCGCGGTGCTGATGTGGGGCTTCATGTACAACCCGCGCGCCGGCCTCACCGGGGCGCTCGGCCACCTGCTCGGCATGACGATCGACCCGATCTCGACGCAGTGGGTGCTGCCCGCGATCGGCAACATCGTGACGTGGGAGTTCATCGGCTACAACATGCTGATCTTCTACGCCGCGCTCTCGACGATCCCCACCGAGCTCTACGAGGCCGCCGCCATCGACGGCGCCGGGGCCTTCCGCACGGTCGTCTCGATCAAGCTGCCCGCCCTGCGCGGCGCCGTGATGATCACCACGATCTTCTCGATCATCGGCAGCTTCCAGCTGTTCAACGAGCCGAACATCCTGCGCACGACCGCGCTGGGCGTCATCCCGACGAACTTCACGCCGAACCTCTACGCCTACACCCTCAGCTTCCTGGGCAACCAGATCAACTACGCCGCGACCATCGCGATCATCATGGGCGTCGTCACCGCGATCGTCGCCTACATCGTGCAGCTGCGCGGCACTCGGAAGGACGCGCGATGACCGATTTCGCACGGCGGATGTCCCACACGCCCCTCAAGCCGCGCAAGTCGATCGTGCTCACGATCGTCATGGCGCTCATGCTGATCTACACGCTCGTGCCGCTCGTCTGGCTCATCATCAGCGCGACCAAGAGCAACACCGACCTGGTGAACACCTTCGGCTTCGCGTTCGGGCACTTCAACCTGATTCAGAACATCCGGGATGTCTTCACCTACGAGAACGGCGTGTACGGCCACTGGCTGCTCAACACCCTGATCTACGTGGTGGCCGGAGCGGGCGGCGCGACCGTGCTGTCGGCGCTCGGCGGCTACGGTCTCGCGAAGTACGACTTCCCGGGCAAGAAGGCGGTGTGCGCGATCATCCTCGGCGCCGTCGCGGTGGACGGCACCGCGCTCGCCGTGCCGACCTTCCTGCTGTTGAGCAAGGTGGGGCTCACGAACACCATGTGGGCCG
>Ga0136643_10001752_pt1 | contig 27117 bp, 13 predicted proteins | sample TergutLab28metaG_FD_96883 | JGI IMG/M metagenome (GOLD analysis project Ga0136643, IMG submission 96883) | Labiotermes labralis P1 segment gut microbial communities from Petit-Saut dam, French Guiana - Lab288 P1 (version 3) (version 3) | ecosystem: Host-associated > Arthropoda: Insects >... | reverse complement strand
CTAACTAACTAACTAACTAAGTAACTAAATAGTGACTGGAAAAATACATTACGTGTATCTTGTGGGGATAAATTTCACTCCATTACTTTCTACCTGAAGGACAGAAAACCAGAAATTATGTAATTAGGGAAACTATTTCAGTGGCTTCTACAGTTCTGTAATATATACTTTGTACAATATTCAGTATTACAAAGAGTCAGAATGTTTCATTCCACTGGTACTGTGTCCTAGTTAGCTTCTGACGTTTATTTAACCCTGAATAAAAGAAATGATATTTTTGTCTCTCTAAAGCTGGGTCCACACTTGTAATGATACCGTGTAACGTAACACTGTATCATGACAGTGTGGAGGGGACTCGTGACCGCGTAATGAATCAGAAGTTGGTTACGCGGCCACGTGACCAAATAACCAACTTCTGATATGTTACGCGGTCACGAGTACCCTCCACACTGTCACGATATGGTGTTACGTTACGCGGTAATGATACAAGTGTGGACCCAGCTTAAGATGCTTCCCGTCTTATTTATTGACCTTTCAAATACTGCCATTCTATTTTGTACAAGATGGTATACTGTAACATCTTAGGCTGATGAAATTATTTCATTGCATTTGACTCAGGCTCAGAAATAAGTGAAGAAGGGCCCATTTCCACTGGTTGAAGAATGTGTAACAATATTCGTCACACCATGTTAAAGTGGAGTTGAATCTTGCCAAAACTGAAGGTTATGTTTCTGGAAAACTTCATATTCAATGAAATTGTATTAAAATTTTTAAGAATTCATGGGAAAAATAGGTTTTAGGCGCTTAAGGAACTGATCCATATGAAGCATTACCACAAGGAGAATAGATTGCTTTATCTATACTGGGGAGGCGAGGGACAGAGATATCTTGAGTAAGTGTGTGTGTGTGTGTTTATGCATGTGCTGTCTCTGTCTGTCTGTGGCAGCCAGAAGCCATCAGGTAATAACATTAGCTTGAAATTTTGGCAGTAGTTTTAGGATATGATAAATGCTGTGCCATGTATGATCAAAATTAGCCTATGAGATAGGGGTTGGATCATGGGATTTCTTCTGCCCCGAATGTTCGGTTAAAATTTAAGTTAAGCAAATTACATCATTGGAAATGTCGTGCTGTAGTGAATTCCAGGTGGGCACCCAGCATTTTTTTGGGGGGGATGTGGGGAGGGTGATTGACTCTGAGGCTGTAATTCATTTATGTTTGATTTTAAAAACCGTGTTATAAAATTCATGTCATAAATATAACATGTTCTATAATCCACTCATCTAATTTAAATCATTAGGTCTAATCTTCCTGCTTTTTTCAAACTTTGTCTAAGACTCTGTGAGTTTATTATTTTATTTCCCAAAATTCCAATGTACCAGTCATCAGCCAATTTCAGTGGCTGATTTTAACTGAAGGGTAAATCGTGTAACCTGTTTCACATCACTGTGTCTACGATACTTGAGTTTCTCTGTTAATTTCAATGTGTGGGGGGGGGGGCAGGGGGTGCAGCCCGGCAATGTTCCTTTTGGGTGTGTGCTTGGTAAATACAATAATGTATAATAAAACAGGGTGTATACCATGAAGGACTCATGAAAGAATTAGTTTGAACTGAAACTTATTTAATTTGACTTACCCTTAATAAACTTATTAAAGTGTGTTATAATCATGAATTGAAAGTATAAAATAATCATGAGATGGAATAGTTTAGGTTCTTCCTTTTTTGGAAGACCTCATTTTGGCAAATTACTATTATTGTGTGTGTGTGTGTGTGTGTATGTTCACCTTGAGATTACCCTTTTAATCATGTAGCAATCAAGAGTTTTTAGTAGTTTTGAATGAGAGCAAAAGGTGGCCAATATAAAAAACAGGAGCACATACGTATGCTTCATTCAGTATCACAATCTCAGACCTTGCCAAATGAAGTGAAGTTTGAAGCTCAGACCACTATCTGTACTCAAAGTGAGTACAGCCCCTTCAAGTCACTTACAAGACGTTGATGAAAAGAAAAGATTACTGTCTAAAATCAAGCCAAACCACAGGAAAATCGCTATTTTCTTTATTTTAATCTTTGAACAAAAGAAGTACGCTGGACCTCAGAATATGGAGGATTTATTTAAGTTAAAATGGCCGGGTAGCTCAGTCGGTATAGCGGCTGACTACGGGCTGGATTTTCCGGGGATCGAATCTCGGTGGGGACGAGATTTTCTGCCCATCCAGACCGGACCTGGGGCACACCCAGCCTCCTGTAAAATGGGTACTGGGTCATTCCCGGGAGTAGAGGCGACCGGGGCGTGGGACTGACCCCACCACTCCCATCTAGTGTGCCGAGGTCCTAGAAAGAGTAGAGCTATACCTCTACCCACCCTAAGGGCCTTCATGGCCTATAAAAAGAGCGAAAACCTACCTATTTAAGTTCATATACCTGTTCCTTGTGGCTGCCATGGATGACTAGTCACATCTGGTGAGTAGGGCTGGTGATTACTAGGCTTGTGTTGTTGATCAGGCACATTGTTTCTCTTACTGGTATTTTCATCACGTCCATTATACGGATTTGTGAGAACTGATAAACCAGGACATTCTCCTGTGGTTGGGCTGAAATTAAGAATGACAATTTACTGACTGCAAGCCTTTTAAAATGACCAAATTAAATATTATTGCATACATTATACAAATTTGCCTTGAATATATTGTCTGTAAAAGCATGTTAAAGTCTTAAAAAATTGCAATGATAACTATTTTGCATGAAAAACCTGAAGCACTGTTTCAAAATTTGTTGGTTTGGATGATATAACTTGTGATGGTATGTGTCCGAAGAATTTTAAGTATGGGATTTCTGTTGAATTACATGATTAATCTCTGAAGTCATCTGTCAGTATTTCACAGAAAATAGAGAATGTTATAGTTGTTCATTAACTTGCACTGATTGATTAACCACTGACAAGCAGTATCTAAAATACAAAAGTATTGGATTGTTGAAATTAAGCAATCGTAAAGAGGGTGTGAGTCCAAAATGTTTTGCACATAGCACAGACATTTAAAATACATACACCAAACAGAGTAGATTGAGTTCTCCCAGACAGTGTTCCACAGAACCTCAGACTTCCACAAAGTGAAAGTATAGGTTGTACAAGCAAATGTAATTAAAATATAAAAAGCTATATTGAAATATAATTATAAAATTCATATAAAATAACTTTCATTATTTCTTAAGAATGATTCAATCATTGATCTGTATTTTATGTATTAAAAATTAGAATAAGTAAGTTAAGCTACTTTGAAAATTAACTTTTTTTGAGTGAGCCACATTTTTTGTTAACAGATGTCCAATAAGCAGGTGTTGAACTGATACTACATTAGCATGGAGGTGTGATAATTGTGTCAAAAATTCACTAGTCAGTGCTGCATTGCGCTGCTGCTGTAACAATTAGGTCACTGTAAACACTTATACCAAAAAATATTTTACTTGTGTATATGCATTGTTTTCTTGTAGCTGAAAATTAGACTGTGACAAATTCAAATATCTGTACACATTGTTTATTCCCTGTGATCATTGTTTATTAATAACAAATTCAGGTGAGATCTACATTAATTTTATTTGAATATGGAATCTGTTTTTTTGTCATTGGCAGTTTTTATTATTTTTGTTTCTTGTCCGATCATTTTGATCAGAAATGTGATAGTAAAGGCAGATGTTTACAGTTTAAAACGCTATTTTTATTTTTTATGTCGGTTTTATATAAGTCTATGTTTTCTGGTATGTTAAATTTAGGACCACTATTTTATATTCTTAAAATTTTCAGTGAATTTTCTTTTGTATTGATTCTCTTTTCTTTCTAATATTATTTTAGACATTCGTAAGATCTGCTCTATTTCTCAAATTTTCACTATGTCCTTTATATCTATCACCCCTTTCCATGATTCCATGTTTCTTTTTCGCACAATAAACATGTTAATTCCTGAACGCCAAATATATCAAATTGTTAGTATTTAGGTTTAAAAAAGTTTATAAAATTACGTTTAGGAGTGATTTATGCCAAAAATATTCAGCCTAATCGGTTCATCAGAAGATACACATCATCAGCACATACTTATAACAGACTGAATACTTGAATGAAACAGATTTCTGAATTTAAATTTCCAGTGTCAAGTCAAATGTAATAATAATTTGTCTCGAAAGAAAGAAAGAAAAATCACTCTTTGCGTTTCAGATTTCAAGAATGAGGCATATTGGTGTTTATGCTGTATTTTTCATGTACATGGAATGTGATTTTTATTTCCAAATATGCACAATTGAATAATATGTCAATCTTATATATATGTTTAATATTTCTTGACTATCCTTATGAACTGCAGTTTTTAGCATGTTTAAAAATTTTATCAGAGGTTTTGCAAATGTTTTTGGTATGTGAAATGATTCTGTGACCAAAATAAACTTGGAAACACTGTTTTAGGCAAACATATGGACCTCAATATGGAACGTTTTGTTTGAACATATAAATTTTCACCTCTGATTAGGGATCCTACAATGGAATGGGTGTGAGGAATGTTCCTGTTCCTAGCTCAGCATGGCGTGTGCAACTGGTACATTTTTTTTGCTGCTTTTTTATTCTTAGAATATAGACTAATGTTAGGTTTTATGCCAAAATGCCATTTTCTGTTCATTTGTCCCTAAAAATCTAAACTCTCACAAGTAGAATGAAAACTACTAACACCATCAAAAATTAGAACTGAACTAATTCATACCCTGCTGACCCACAAACCTTGGAATAAATCATCAAAGCACTGCCATACAGGAACTATGTAGTGACATCTGAATCATTCCATGTTTATACTTATTCTTGGAAGCATAGATTTGTTTAATGAGCTGCTATATCAAAAATACCCTTGAGTATATTTACACTTATAGGTCAATTTAACCCTTAGCTGTCTTTATACAACCATTAATACTTGTGGTAATACAGAGACACCAGATTGTTTAGAGTTGAGTAACACACGAATAAATCTATGCCAAAGAAAAAATCACAAAAATTTGACTTGGTTTTTCCACCTATGATTTGTCTATTTGATTCATAGCCCATTTGAAAGCATTCTATGAACACCAGCCAGACTGTATTGTTACACTCATGAAACTTTTAACTTTATATTAGCTACTAGACCTTTAGACAATGTGCACAAAGCAACTGCATGCAACTAAAGCATTTTACAGAATCTTTCATTTCAGTATGAGCAGGAAGATCTTACCATATAGGTGGATGACAATATCCACTGTGCAAGAGAAGCAAGAAGACCAAATTAACTATTTTTATCATCATTTGTAATGAACCAATCAAAATAGATATTAAATTCATTATCTGTTACATTATATGTGCAAATCTGTAAAGTAGTATAATCGTAGAATACCAGTAAAATGACACATGCTACCTGAATTAAAGTTTTTATAATTCCTTGTACTTCATGTTAATTATCAAAGTGTAAGTGTTCTATCTGACAAAATTTGTGTAATAGATAACTTTAAGTGCATGGAGGATGCTCCATTCTTGATCACTGATTGTCACTCAAATATTGAAAAAATTTGCTGCCTTAATGCAAGCCTGGTTGCAAGGGTTTACAAGCTGGGCAGTGAACAATGTCTGTTCCAGACTTTATAAACACTCTGTATTGTATAAATCACATGTTTAGCAAAAAGCCTTTTCCTGTCCCTTCAAGCATGTTGATTTGTGAGATTACATTTTGTATTGTAAACCTTTGACATACATCTTTAACAAATCATTATCAAAAGGTACATTCCTGAAGTGGCTTAAATAAGCTATAGTTAAACTCTTATTTAAAATGGGTGATAAATCTCAATTAGCTAACTAGAAACCAATTTCTCTTGTAACAGGATTATCTAAATTATTTTAAATACTTATGTTTTGAAGAATAAATCAACATTTTCAAGCTTATTATATATTGGTTCCTCAGCAATATGGATTCCAAAAAGGCTTATCAACTGATAATGCTTCATGTAAGCTTACAAGTTCTATTTTTAAAGCATTGAACAAGAAAATATATGTTTCTGGTATTTTCTGTGACTTTGTGTCCAGGAATACCTCAACTTACTTTCAATAAAATGAATCTAATCTATACAGTTGAGACTAAACACCTGGGAGTCTATATTACAGAAACATTAAAGTGGAGCACCCATGTACAGTCACTTGCAGATAAACTCAGTAAGGTATCTTTTATGATTAGGTCTCTATAGGAGATTATGAGTCAATTTGTATTATGTAATATTTATTATTCAAAGTTCCAGTGCTTTTACTGTTTGGAATAATATTTTAGGGGTGAAAGGAGAATAATTAAAATAAAAAAATATTTGGAATACAAAAAAGGGTGATAATATCAATGATTGGAGTTAATTCAAGTATGTCCAACTGTGTCTTGCCCGCAATTTTTTAAAAAAATTAAAATCCCCACATTGGCTTCTCTGAAAATATATTGGAATTGACTTTTTTTAAAAAAAAAAAAAAAAACTGTCAGTGTCTGGAGCTAAACTCTAAGTTCATAAGTATAATACATGAAGGAAGATGGATGTCCATATTCAATCATATAAAACCAACATTTACAAAAAAAAGAGTGTAATAAATACTGGAACTAAATTGTATAATAAGATGCCTGGTTACTTAAAAGAAATGGACAATTCTGAGGTCTTTAAGAGAGAATTGAAATCTTTTCTATTGCATCATGCTTTTTACTCAGTGGAGGAATTTGTCTCTTTGTAATACATAATGTCTAATGTTTCATTTAGCTTCTAAGTATACATATTTTAAAAACATATGGTTTTCTCTTTACAACACTATGTTAAGAGTTAATCTAAGTGACCATTTAGATGATAATTTAAATTATATATATTTTAAATTTATATTGTTAGATGTGGGCGATTCTATTATCCTATGTATGATAAACGGGACTGAAAATAAATCTAACTATCTAACACAATTTGAAGTAGAATTACAAGAGTATCTTATTGCTCATACTTTTTATTCTGTACATGAGTTTCTAGCCACCAGTCAAATCACATTTCTCTTTAACATCCATAAACAAACCAACAATAATAATAAATTATAGATCCTAGCTGTTATTATGGCCTGCTCTGTAATAATTTAATGCATCTCTGTGTCTGTTCTTGGATTATTGGCCAATATTTCTATCCTTATTATTCTTTTTATTTTTTCACTTGGCATGTATTTTCTAAGTGTTGTTTTTATTGCTTGTATATGTTACCTGTATTTTAACTCTCTCTATATCTATTATTTACGCATTGTTATGTTTTACCAATGTAAACTGTATTGTACTGCATTCTTTTATTCTTGTATCATGTCTGTTGCATTTATGTCATTCATGTTTGTGTGATATTTTGTTTTTGACCTGTTACATACTCAACTGTCACTTGACATATGTTAGATTTGTGAAATGAATGAATGAATGATTGAATGAATGAATGTATGTATGGATATATGTATGTATGTATGTATATATGTATGTAGGCATGTATGCATGCATGCATGTATGTATGTATGTATGTATGCATGTATGTATACATGTATGTATGTATATATGTATGTGTATGTGTGTATGTATCTTTGTATGTATGTATGCATGTATGTTCAATTGATAACTGTTACTGAAATGTTTTTTGATTGGAAGGAGGCATTCAGGTGTTTCTCAAGTCATGATACAAAATTTTTTTAAGAAAACCTCTGTTCAGGCAATATGCATTAGCTATACAGCAGATGAAGAAAGGGAATAGTTACAGCCAAGATGAGAAACATAGAGAGTATAAATGTAAAGAAGGCACAGAAATTTTCAAACCATGACTTAAAGCAATTACATTATAGCCATTACATTATATGATTTCTTCCTTATGCATGTATTTCTCCAGTAAAAATTCATTGTGTTACACCGTACTGTATGTTCGCAAACAAACAACAAACAATGTAGGTTGGTCATGTTTAGCATATGAATTGGACTGTGGACCTTCAGATGATGGATGCTATGTAACTGAAAGTGCTGCAATGAAACTACCACAGGTGAGTAACACAGTGAAAGTTTGAATTCATTATTGGCCAGTGAGTGAAACTAAATGGCAAACTACATTAATATGCCGTTTCTTTTATATTTGTTCTCCTAACAATTAAATATTTCCTTTATGTCTTAGTATAATGCATGCTAGGTTTTCATACTCACACATAATTGTAGCACTGATCACGCAGAAAGCTGAGAGCTTTGTCCAGCATCTGTCTTGAGAAACGTGCTGCAGAACCTCCATTTGTTCCTAAATCACACTGTCTCTTCGTTTCCTCCAACACACACTCACGGAAGCGAAGGTGTGAGCTGTCAACAATTGAGCAATATGTAGACTTTCTCCATCATTTGAATCGTGAAGACAATGACTAGGTGAAAGTGCTTAGATCTAGAGAACCTAATGAAAACAATTATTTTTGGTGTACAATATTAGAGCCCCTTTACATTCTCTGAACCATGCATTGTGATATAAACCCTGTCACAGACTTCAGGATACATATGTATACACCTTTCCTTCCAGTGCTCAAACTGGAACAGAAAATTGTTTTGTTTGATATCAGAACAAATTATGGTGTTCCAGTTGATACTGCTCTTCCAAAACCTTGGTACATGTGCACAAAATTACATTGAATCACATTCTACAAGACAGCACTTTTCATATCACTGCTGTGAGAACCTCAGAATTCTCATGGCAGTGTTTTAAAAATAAACAGCTGTAATAGCAATGTGTTATGAGTGACATTAAAATCATGTAACTTTATGTTTTTTGAAATATGAATAGACTGCAGTGCTTAATCGGAATTTGATTAGTCTTCTGCCTGACAGTTACATATCCTTGTATGATTTCCCATGAGCATTTTATAAATCACAGGCATACATATATTTATGAAATCCATTGGCACTACATCCAAAAAGGGAACATTCAATAAAATTCATGTTACTATGCTTCATACTTTGATTTAAGCATGAACTTTAGAAGAACATGCTTAGAAGTGCCAAGACTGAAAATACCTGATACATAAAGAATAATAGTACTAACAGTTGCACACAAATATATTTAATGTAGTGCATATTCACAACAAAATCCTAGATAATTGGCCAAAACATGTAGGATTTCATTGTGTATATAAACTAGTTTCAGTATACTTGTGTGCATTCGTTAGTACCATTATTGTATATATTTAAATAGTGCACAGATGTATTCTTCTAATATAACCAATGAGATGCACCGATTACTCAAATTTATTTTTGGAATAGAACTCTACATGTTTCAGACCGGTTTTCTGTCCATCATCAGGAGTCCAGTACAGTATACACAGCAATAGGTATATGTAATGTAATGAAATTTATTTGCATTCCATAAATCCAGTTTAGGATACAATCCTGTGGATATAGACATAGTCACATACATACTGTCTAATATAATATACTATGCAAAGTGTTGGGAGAATCTTAATAATAAATAATAAAATACAGAAAATAAAACACCTAAAATCAGTTTTCAATTTTTCATCAGTTTTCAATGGATTATCTCTGATAATTAAAATTTTCTTCACTATTATAAAAAGAATTTTTGAGTAAAAACCTCTGTAAAGCTTTCCAGAATGGTATTATCTCATTAGCTAAGTCTTTGATGTTGTGAGAAAGGGTGTTAAAAATTTTAATTCCTGAGTAGTACATTCTCTTTTGGAACTTTGTGCAATTAGCTATGGGTGGATGTAAATTAGTTTTAAATCTTTTGTGGATACTGTGGATCTCATTGTTTGTATAAAATAATTGTTTGTTTTTATCACAAATATTGATAATGAAAAAATATATTGAGAATAGAAGGGCAGTATTTCCAATTGTTTGAACAGTTCTCTACATAAGTCTCTCATTCTTGAATTTGTAATGATTAAAATCACTGTTTCTTTTGAATTTTGAAAATCTTCTCACTATATGTTGGATTGCCCCAGAAAATTATTCCATAGATTATAATTGAATGTGTGTATGCAAAGTAGACTATTCTTAAAGTTTATTGAGACATTATAGCTTGTATTATTTGAATTACAAAACATGCTGTATTCAATTTGTAGAGCATTTGGTCTATATAAGCCTTCCATGCTAGGGAATCATCAAAGATCAAATCCAAGAATTTTGTATTTGATGAGCTTTTGACATAATTACCCTGATAGTTAAGTTTAAAATCATAATCCCTACAGTTTTTCATATTAAATTGTAAGTAATGCATTTTATTATAAGTTAATACTAATTGGTTTATTTTTAACCAATTATTAATATCCCCAAATATTTTATCAATCTGTTCAAAATTTTCCAGATTTGGACTAGTTACTATTATACTGGTATCATCCACATACAAAAAAGTTTGGTTCCAATGGATGCTAAGTTTGGCAAGTCATTTATATAGATTAGAAAAAAAAATGGGTCCTAAAATTTATCACTGTTGTACCCCCTGTTTTATTTTTTTCCAGATGGATTCAATACCATTATTATGACTTTAAATTACTTTTTGATTTCTTCCATATAGGTATGATTTTACTAAATTGTAAAATTTTTCAGATACTCCATAGAATACAGAATAGAATATAGAATGTCATAGAGGTTATGATGATTACTTGCTCAAGCAGTCAGCATAACCTGTGTGACATATACCTATTGCTGTTTATACAGTACTTGACTCCTGATGATGGACAGAAAACCTGTCTCTAACATGTAGATTTCTATTCCAAAAATAAATTTGAGAAATTAGTGCATCTCGTTGGTTTTATTATAAGAATATATCACAATACACAGTCCTCTGAGTGTCAAAGTGCACAGATCATGGATCATAAAGATTACTTAAACCTGATACACTCTTTGGAAAATAAATGCATTCAAAGCCTTATATTTGGCAGTTACCGCAGATTAATACCAGGATTTATGAATTCCAGCTTTCAGAAATGCATCCGTTCCAGGTGGAAACAATATTAACATAGTTATACATAGCATTCTGTCATGCTGTGTTATGATAAATATTTTAAAATATTTTAAATTCCATCTAAAATAAAAAAAACAAAGGCTTTAAAAAAGGGGGGTGAGACTTGCTTTTGCTTATCCATTTTATAACAGCAGCTGACAGTCTGTACTGCAATTCAGAACTTTTAATTTCATTTTTCATTGGAGGAGTGAGGGGCTGCAGTGCCACAGAGCTCCTTTGGCTGCACGCCTGTGTGCAGTGCACATTTGACTGCTCTTACCAGCATAGATTAACACGGTTGGCTTCGCCAGACACTTGGTCTACCAGATGCTGATAGTGCCTACCACAGTGTTCCTCTCTTGTCAGCGTTGACTTTATGCATGATGCATGCTTCAGATATTCTGCATCACAAAAGCAACACATAAGTCTCACCTCAGTGATGGCAATGCGCTATGTTATTATACAACATGCAATTTAAGAAACAATGCTAAGTGTCATTTACAAATGTACTTGCTGAAATGCTCTTAAGGTAGGCATACACATATAAGAGATTGACGTCTTGGTTCTGTGTTTTCTGTACCAATATAGAATGTAATTATATTTCTAAAAGATCTCTTTCTAAATTGTCATTTAAAAGAAGACAAAATGTCTATTTCAATATCATAATTTTTTTCTTTTTTACACGTTTTAGATTTGCCAAATACATAGGTAAATAAAAAAAAGTAGATTCTGTAAAGTGACAGTCCTCATGAGCTGAACTTATCCAAATATATCAAATTCAATCATGTATATACACACATAAATACATACATATTATGACATGTTTCATCTAGTATCCAGAATTTAGTCAAAGTGACAATAGGACGTACAATAAGTCCTCAGCAGCAGAAGTAGCTCATTTAGCACAATGACAAGACTATGAACTGGGCAATTTGGAAATTGAGGTTAGATTCCTGATAGAGACAGATATTTTTATTTTGTTTCCATAATGTAGATCTGGTCTGGAGTCCACCCACCCTTCTATCCAGTGTTATGGGACAACGTTTTGCTGAGGGTAAACTGGCCAGCATGTGAACCACACCATTCATCCTATCTAGTACCAGAATGATGAATGTGAGCAACTGTACTTCTACTGTCCCATACAGTTTCATGGGGTGGTGCTTAATCATGCACAGGGAGAATTATCCTTCGGCCTTGCTTTTCATAAATTCCTGTGTCAAACCTAATATCTAATCTTGGTCATTGATTTGGTGTGCTGAACAAGCCAATCACAACCTCCACACAGAGATTTTTATATTTGAACAACACACACAGAATGCAAAATGCAAAGGCATGGTTCTATATTTCATATCACAAATGTTTTGTGGAGTGTGGATAATTTGATTCAGTTAGTATGGATAAAAGTAAAGCAAGAAATAGTGACGTGTTATAATACTCCATACCAGATGTTATAAGGAGCTACACTGGCATGATATAAGGCTGGAGCTTACCTAAATTGCTAAATAGGTAAATATGATAGAGACATGATGAATTGTACATCACTGTTATGTAGAGATTATTAATTATTTTCCCTAGGGAGATAGTAACTATACAGGCAGCCATTAGAAATTTCAAATATCAGCCAATATGTAGTGAAAGAATAAATAAACACTTTTGATAAACAGTACTTCTGTACTGTTTTCAAGATGTTATGCTTCTGTAAACACCAAGTACCAAGCCTAACTACTTCATATGTAATTTAGAAAGCAGTAATACAACAAATGGGAAAGATTTTGGAAAGCAATAATCGTTTACTTGAATATCAAAATATTGAAATATTTTCAAGATGTTAATATTCTGCCACCTATAATCCAGGATTCAATTACAAGGCACTATGAACTTGGAGGAGTTAATGAAGATCCAAGACTTCTGAGATATGACACCACGTTGATTGGTAAATAGTTTCCAATGATTTGCCTCCAAATTCAGGGTCCATACAGTCCAACATAATGAGCAATTTAGGTTGCTATTCTCACCTGTTTGGTAGGTTGTGACAGTGCACATTTGATGAACAGAATCCACAGGACTCTCAACAGCTTTGTTGAATTCCTGCCTTCGAGCCTCAGTAAAACAGCGATCTGTGTATCTCTTCACACAGTCGACAAATTGACTCCACCGCCTGGCAAACATGGGGATAACCGCTTCTAAAAAGCTGTACTGTACCTATGCTATTGCCATAACACATAAACCAGTTGAATAACAGGACCAGTCATGTTAATGGTAACAGAACAATGGTAAATTAATTTTTTGTATAAAGTCACATACAGTATTTGAATGTTACACAGACTTAAATACACCTGATTATAACACGGTGAACTACTTTTAAAGATAGAAATTTATCAACAGACTAAGAGGAGCGTGTATTTATCTTCTTAATGCTGATTTAATTTTAACCTCTTCATTAATCACATTTGTGAATGTACATGATAAACTGTTGAATATTTTAATGCAAACACAATTATGTACTTTTCTGAAAATATGCAAGTTTGGTGACTGGTCTATGAAGATTGTATTTATTACTTGTATTAATATTCAGTACTCATTAATTTATTTGAAATTGCCCAGGCTTTAGTAATAAAATTGTTTGTTTGTTTGTTTATTTTCACATTCCATAGATCCAAATTAGGTTACAAAAACCTTAAGGCTATAGAAATGTCATATTTTTATAAATATATCTAATACAAAACAACTTCTTACCATACATGTTAACTATCATTCTTGTTGTTGCTAAACAGTAGTTTGTATTAAAATATATTTCCAGTATACAACACTATTATATACTATACAATTTAAAATTATTAGAGATGAGTTATAAACACACTTTCATTGATCCCTATACAGAAACCATGATTCCTAATTAATACTGTATTCTAAATACTCTTCCACTGAATAAAACGAGTGTAAGTTAAGAAACTTTTTTAAGACAGGTTTAAATAATTTTATCTCATTTGAGAGACTTTTTATTTTTAGTGGTAGGTGGTTGAATAACTTTTTCCACAAATTCGTTGAACAAACGTATTCCAAACATAAATACATTCTCCACTTACTAGGGTATTTATTTTCCATTTAGGTCATATTTTTTACAGAGTTCGGAAACGTATTTCATTTTGTGTTTATGAGTTTAGTTCATATTCATTCATATTTATTCACCTTCTGTTAGATATTTACAGATACGGAATCAGTCACAATTATACATAAAAGTTTGCAGTGCATTTGTCATAACACAATTAACAATTAAAATACATGTGAGAAAAGCAAGAAGGTAATGAATAATAAGAATAAGTTAAGTTACACACTAAATAAGATATTATAGCTAATGTGAGTAATGAGAAAATATATTGAGATGGAACTGAAAGTATTTGTAACTGTTTAAATAGTTGACAGCATGAATCATGACTCCCAGAATTTGTAATGATTCTTATAATTCTTTTTTGAATTTTAAAAATGCTCACACTATGATGTGCATGACCCCCAAAAATAATACCATATGACATGACTGAATGTGCATAGGAAAAATAGATCATTCTCAGTATATCCACAGACATAAAAGGTTTTATTGCCCTAATAGCATTACAAGCCTTATTCAATTTTGATGTTAATGCAGCAATGTGAGCCTTCCATGACAATGTATTATCGATGATCAAACCTAAAAATTTAGTGCTATTGATGTTAGTATTTATTGAATTTGGAGCAATTATTGGAATTTTTCTTTCGTTTTATTTTTTAGTCAAGAATTGCATAAAGTGTGTTTTATTACAGTATAATGTTAAAAGAATACTCTGAAACCAGTTAGTTATTTCGGTCATTACTGAATTAATATTATTCTTAAATTCCTCTGGATTAGTGTTTGATATAATAATGCTTGTATCATCAGCAAATAGTATCAGGTTAGCTAATTTACTTACGCTTAAAGAAATAGCATTTATATATATAAGAAACAGTAATGGACCCAATACCAAACCCTGTGGAACACCTTGTTTCACATGTACCCATTTAGAAATTAATTTATTAGGTTTACTATCTTTTATTGATATTCTCCGATATCTATTTTCTAAATATGATCTCATTAATTTGTTAGCTATGCCAGAGATCCCATAAAACTTCATTTTAGCCAAAAGTATTTCATGGTAGTGGCTTCAGTTATCAGATATTACCTTAGTATTGTTATAATGCAGAGAGAATTTCACAAGAAACAAAGCTCAAACACACTCCAGTTTCTTGATAATTCAGAGACTTTGTAATTGCCACCATATTTGATTGGTAAAAAAAAATTTTAACAGTAAGAAGTGTTTTCATACTAAGTTTGGTGAGATATATCAGGAATGTTTTTTGTGTGCTATTTGTTATTCATCTTTAACTGTATATGAGAAGAACTTTAGTCTGGTAAGTTGTACATTATTCACTAATCTGTATGTGCATGTGCTATATTCATCATACAAGATGTTCTTCTGTAAATAAGTATGTCAAATTTTGGAAGGAACCAAAGAATTAAAATGAATCTCTTAATAATCTGTGGCCAACAAAAAGGGTGTATTGGCAAACTGAAGAGAGGATTTGAGGGATTCAAAATCTATGCCATTTATATTGCCCGTACAACATTGATTTAACACACAATTTAAAAAACTAGTTTGTCTAATTACAATACATTCAAATGTAATCTCTGGCAGAGTCCATGTAAGTAAATATCTTTCTGATGGAAAGCCTTTTCAGAAGGTCCTGAATCAAGGAACTGCCTGTTTACTGCTACTTTTCAACCTTCCCTTAGCATATGCCATGATTAAGTTCTGAAAGTCAGAAGAAGCTTGAATTTAAAGGGAAACATCAGATTCTACACATGCAAGGGAGTATGAGTGAAAAGCTTACATTTACAGTTTGAAATGTTGAAGCAAAGAGTTATGTGCTAGACCTGTGTGTAGATGGGAAATTAATATATATTTGAAAGAAATAACTAAATAAATTTGTGGGCATGAACTTAATTCACCTGGCTCTTGTAAACTGATTATGAACCAGTAGGTTACAAAAAAAGGAATTCAATTCAATTCAATTTATTTCACTTTCCAGAAATCCATGACATGGTTATGAACCAATATGGATATAGAAATAGTCAGAAAAGCACTTATATATAACTATTAAATCATATCGTTGTTAACATTACAAACTGAAATTTCTTAACTAAGTAAGTAAATCTTAGTTTCCCAATGAGGACTGTACTTCACAGTATTATGCATACAAATACAAATCAAGTGATCTTGATGCTAGTTCTTTTCAAATGGCCGTTAAATAAATGGAGTAAACCCATTCATATTGATATAGTTAGAATCAGTAAATTGGTGGATAGAACTTCTCAGTTTTTCAGAACTACAAGCCTCATTAGTGGAGGGCTGGCTGGATATTCAAATTAGTTTCTTCCTTGATTAACTGCAAAATTTTTATGACATTTTTTTTTGTGGCTTCTTAGTGTTTATACTGAAAAACATATGCACCATAGTGCTGTGTTAGTATAAACACTGAGCAGAAACACAAATAATGAATATGAAAATGAGAGAGATACATTTTTCATTATGTGCTATTTTTGGAAAAAGCACCCACAAATATTTACCTGCAAACGATATCAATGTCAGCCCTGTTGTCTGGAAAAATAAGGTGTGGATCTTTCAATAATGGATCAGCCATTTTTACACAAACATCATAATCATGTCTGGAGCATTGTGAGTTGTCCACCTGTGAATATGCAGTACCTAAAATAAAAAATAAATGTGTGTAACATTGAAGGTTTATCTAGGGAAAATACATATCTTTGAGTGTCAGGGTATAACTGTCAGCTACAACAGTGAACCATGGTCTTTCCCATTCCCTCCAAACAGAACAACACAATGTATGTCTTCTCTGACATATTTCCAACAGACAATTTGTCACTCTCTAGTATCTCTCATTCATTACAACATATTTCCTGTAGAAAACCACTTATTACTAAATAACATAGGAAGTAAATAAAAGAATGAAATGACCAATAAGATGTTGCAAAACAGAATCAGAAGCCTGGATTAGACTATTTATTTATTACGAAGAGTCTTAACTTTTCTGAAAAACTATGTAATTTTATTCCAACAGCCTAAGCTCTTTGCTTAAACAAAAAAGTAAATTCCAAAAATGCCCGACGAATTTAATTTAAAATGACACTTACTTTTATTTTAAGAACCAAATAGTAATGGACATCAAGTAATTCTGAGCATGGAGTAAAAATAACACCCTTAACATGGGTACATAATACTGATATCAGAATTGTCTATTATTTCAATGCTATACATCTCTGACAATTGTGTGTTTCATTTAGAAATGCCCAGCTTCTGGGTTTTGCCAAAAGCATATTTTTCCCAAAATACACAAAAATAATTGCTAGGGGCGGCTCATCTATAAAGGCTGCAGCCAGAAATTTGAGCAAAATTATGTATCTGAATACAAGTTTTCGTTAGGAGATATGGACATTATTTACAACATTATGGATGAAATCATTTAAAGTAATATTTTCGCGACGGATTCTAAGCGTTGTGGCAAGCAAGTGGGCTGTGTTGGGTTAGCGCAGCTAGGCCGATTGTTGGGAAGAAGGCGGTAGCTATGTTGTGGACAGGCAAGGGTTTGAGGAAGGATTCATAAAGCAGAGAACAAAGTTAATATTAATCGAAACAGCTTCACCTTCCAAAACGTTTATCATTTTCTGTAGTGCTTTCAGGCGCTTTCGCAAAATTGCGAAGAGCGACTATTAGCTTTTTCATGTCTTTCCCTCCACCCTTCTGTCTGTCCGTCCGTCCGCATGGAACAACTCATTTCCCGCTGGACGGATTTTCATGACATTTGATATTTGACTATTTTTTTTTTCAAAATATGTCGAGAAAAATTCAAGTTTTATTAAAATCAGACATCTCGTTGAATTCTTCTTAGAATGAAAATGTTTTGGACAAATGTTGTAGAGAAAATCAAAACACGCATTTTATGTTACGTATTTTTTTTTTCGAAAATCGTGCCATTTATGAGGTAATATGGAAAAAAGTATGGTAACACCACACAGGCAAAGGACGACATTACAATACGGTGCATGGGCTTAGCATGCTGGAAAACTAAGACTGTAGACACATTCTCAGAACTTGTAATACGTATAGCTTTTTCACAGGGAAAATGGTTTTGCAAACGCGCCTTAATATTACGTTATAAGCACATTGCCTGCATTTGTATTTCTGTAAAAAAGAATTGCCGATAATCCTTCCTTGGTAGCAGGTACACATGGAAATGTGCCATGTCTTCTCAGTAAAAAATTATTTTTTTTTACCAATGCGACACAGTGAATAAATATTCAGGTAAGAAATTCCATTGCGTACCACTTTTTGTATTTCTATATTTATGAAACTCTAGAAGATCGAAAATTCCCAAAAGATATGTAGTTCTAAAATTATGACATTTTATTTCTTACATTTCACCCTTCAGTTCAATCCGAAGATTTTTATTCTACACAGGCAAGGTGTTCATTTTAAGGCAGGCCTACTATTCCAGTATTTGTCTGTAGGAACCAAAGAATTCTATGAAATACCTCAGTAAGAATACCTGGTTAGAGCTTTCAAATTCGATCCTGGATTTACAAATACTAACCATAAGTGCTGGCCACTACGACACCCGTGCCCTGTGTAGCTTATGATGTTGTGGCAGTGCAAATCTTGAACAAAGTGCTTCCATTTCAAGGCAAACGTGATTGTAGTATCGTGTGTAAATTTGCTTGTAAAGCCGGCACAGCCTATGCAAAAACATTGGTTAATTTATAACTGGATTAAGACACGACACACCTGGGTTGGCGTGCGTGGTCGTCGTTGCCTGGCAACGGCCGACCTCGTGGTGCATTATGTTAATCTTAAGATGCTATCTCATGACACCAAGTAAGAAGCCAGAGCTATGTTAAAGATTCTCTTTCGCTTTGGTGATTTTAAAGGCGCACTAAAAATATTTGTCTTGCAAGAAAAGCTAAACCAGTTAAGTCTCAAGATAATTAATTAGATTTTAAATCTGTGTTCAATTGAATTCAATTTACTGAATCCACTTTGTCGCATGTGTGACAATGGGCATGTCAAAATCAGTTTACAATCAATATCAAGACTCTAAGAAACTCAGTTTGCAATCCATATCTAGGCTCTAAAATTACAATACATCAAAGCCTACAACAAAATACAATACATTATAATGCACTGTCCCAACATCAACATTAATGAAAATGGATAAGGATGGCCATTGATAAAATTCTCAAAATTTTACAATCCGTATACGCCCAAACGACATAAATTCATCCTCTGAATACCAAGCATGATGCAACAGAAAGGATTTTATTTCTCATTTGAAAGTTTTGAAGTTGTCATACTTTTAGATGATCTGGCACTTTGTTGTACGGTCTGATTCCCATACTTAACACGCTTCTCCTGAAGAGGACTGTATTCCAGAATTGTACGTGTAAATCCAGTTTCCCTCACATGCTATAACTATGAATACGTACATTTTGTTTAAGTGAACTTTTGTAATTTTTAAATTTCCGTTGTTCAAGACGAAAATTCTATCATTTTAGCGGCGTTGCATGGAGACCAAGTACACTGTTTACAGTATTTATAAATACAGTACATGAATGACAGATACACAATACGCCCACTACAAATTTATCCTTTCGACATACAATCTACCACATTATACATGAAGCGAATGCGATGTACTCTTATGTCGGTAAAGTAATTTACATATTTTTTCGACGTCGTTCTTCACTAAAGAGAGGGTTTTGGCCACACAGTTTTGAATCATAAGCTAATGCTATTTGTAGGATGTTTAATGATTAACTTTAAATGTTTATGTAGCTCTGGATGAAGGGTGGCAATTACTTGGAATAGTGAGATCCGGCAGAAATTTGTAAGACATCGGCCACAAAGCGTAGAGTGTAGATTACAGAAACCTCAACCAGGATAACCAATCCGTGGAGATACTCGTAAGGGAAAGTCTAAAACCAAGTCAGTCTTTAATTGCTGGGCTACAGCTACAGCTGGAGTCGTAGGCCTTTTTCGAATCCACGGGTTTTTAATTTTATAAAGCTGACCACGTTCTTCCGGCTAGTAAGAGCAAATTGCGAGTACTCCTCGCCACTGCTCCACACTGTACTAAATTTTACTGAGTTAAATAACAACAGGTGTTAAAAGTGACGTGTCTGTGCTTGCAGGCATGCTTCGAATCTCGTTAACATATTTCAAAACACTCGACGAAGCAATTCTTGGGAAGAGTTAAAAATGACAAGTCTTTTCCTCCTACTGTTCTGTGCCGATTTTTGACACAAACTCTCACTTTCGGAATTTTCCTTCAGCCAATATGCACGTCTCATACACTTCTGTGCCTTCGATAGTTGTGCCGTAAATCGAAAATTTTGTACTATTCTCTTATTATCATCAAAACTGATGACTACATTGAAATTTTAGGTCAATTCTGGTGGCCGCGCAGTCTCAGGCGTGGGTCTGCGGCCGCTCGCTTGCTGGGACTGCGGGCCCGAATTCCCGGGGAGGGGGAGGGTGTTATATGTTGTCAGGTACAGGTCTCTGCGACAGGCCGATCCCCCGCCAATTCCTACGGAATGTGTGTGTGTCACTGCGTGCGATAAGGTGCAACAATAATTCTCTACACCTACAATGAGTAGGTAGAATGAGGTCAGGATAAGAAAAGAAATTTCGGTGGAATTTAGGTAGCCATTTATTCTAGGATAACTTTTAATGTACGATTAGATCAGTAATGTGGTTTGTTCGTTAGTATATATCACACCCTCATCCTCTGTCCACTACGAGGTAAAGTTTGCTGATTTGTGATACCTCTGTGTGTGTGTGTGTGTGAGTAACCGAAACAGAAGGCGAAATTCATGTGTGCCGAAACAGTTTTGCCGGATCGCTTTTTAAATGAACTCCGCAATGTTCAAATTGAAACCCCTGCACATACTACACAGCTAAGCCTTACTTGACTTTCTTATTGCGCTTATCAACAATTTGGTTGGTGTAATAAACCCTCCATCGACCCCGATGACCGTATGGTCTAAGAAGTACGTCTGCAGACGCTGGATTGCTGGGACTGCGGTTTCGAATCCCAGTGAGGACTTGGGTGTTCGTCTCTTTAGTTTGTTGTGTGTGTTGTAGGTAGCGGCCTCTGCTACAGGCTGATCACTCATTCAGAGGAGTCCTACCGGCTGTGTACGCGTGTGTGTGTATATATACAATTGTGTGTGTGATCTAGAAACCTCAACAACAAGGCGGCCTTGGCAAGGTGATTTCACTACGACGAAACAATGTTGGATGATAAAGTGCAAAATGCGGACGGATGTAGGAGAATTTTCCATTTGGAAAAATGAAAAATGCACGGAGAAATGTGGTCGGGGATTTCGAGGTTTCATTTGAAAATGTACAGTTAAAATATATCTATGATAAACACGGTGTGAAGGTCAGATTTGTATTTAGCTGAAAATGAGGTCCAGGGGCAGTTTTCACGCAGACGGTAGCGAAATTGATGGTTCCGTAAAAGAAAAGAATGACTGTTTTTAACACATGCGTCATGTAGTTAAACGAATATGCGTCTACCTATGTGAACGAAAGATAAATCGCACAAATATTAATTAATTTTCCAATCCATAATTTTTTTTTTGTGACAATACTATGTAAACTCCGTAGCAGGGCGATAGATGTGTCAAACGTAGCGACATTATACTTTTTCAATTATCTGACCAAACTTGCAATAACTCGGTCTGGTATATAGAATTGTGAGCCCGTTTAGTAGTTTCAGTGCTCATTTCTTTCTGATTGAAAGACGTCACTGGTTGCGTGTCCAGCAGGGGTTTCACTTGTCTGCGTGCGCAGACAGCAGGATAAGATACAAACGAACGGACAGATGTAGGCCAGTAGATGCACAGTCCCTTCACGTAAAATTGTTCACAACAACGTGGTATCAGCTCTCCCTCTTGAGGTCATAGAGGCTATATGTCACCTTCTTTTTTTTTTAATAACTCACTTAGTTAAAATCTTGTGCTCAATCATTCTTTGTTTCAGCTGAGGAATACCTTATTACGACTTGCTTCAGGCATAATAAAGCAGTGGTTCTCGGCCGGTGTGCCGCGAGACTGAACATTCGATGCCCACGGCATTTATTCCTTTCAGACTTCAATATCAAATGTTCAAAAATCGCTGCATTAGATTTTATAAAAACCGAATACTCTACCACAACTCCACTGCTCAAGAGTCCAAAATGCCAGATGGTTCCGGTTACAAGAATATTGAAATTAATGCCGCCATGCTGCCTTTGCGACCTTCTTGAGTGCGTTTGGGATGCTATTTCCAGCTTATTGAAAGGTTAAATCCATCAGCGGATTCATTTCTATCCCGCAGAATCCGGTATCGCATTTTCAAAATGATCCTCAATTTGTTTTTTGACTGTTACGCACTAAAAAATGATTGAAACGTCCAAAATATGTTGGTAGAGACCCATTAAAGAAGCCATTATTGGACCATGTCCAGAGGGTAACACTTGTAGCACTGGTTCTCTGTTATTATTCCTAGTATCCGTGACGACATACGATGCGGTCTAAACCCAATCACTACGGAATTCTTGACCTCTCTGTCTGTGCCTCGTCGCATTTCTCATACTTCTTCCTTAATGGGCGAGATTTGGATTTTCCTGTAATTACCTTGTAAGTGGTAAGATGTGTGTATCCTATACCTGTCTCGTAGACATAGTTCTACCTTATACAAAACACACCCCGTCTCTGTTAAAACGATGAATCGCATAAATGTACATAGGCATTCATGTAAATTTCCTGCCATTTTTGTCCGATTTTTATCAAACTCGGCTTATGTAGTCACATTTTAGTAAAAATTACAGATATAAAATTTCAGGAAAATAAGTCTGATTGTAGTCGAATAGCTCCAAAAGACTGACAAACGTATGGAGAGACGTGATGAAACCAGTAATCACTTTTCACAACCTGCTTAGCGAGCTCGCTTAAAAAACGCATGAATAGGAATGGCATTTTCACTGAATCCGAAATACCTAAGAAATCTATTGAATTAAATGAAAGGCGTTTCTGCGAGGCTTCTAGTGAAGTTGCTGTATGCAATAATTTATCCGATTAATTTCGAATTTACGGATGACTAAAGCTAGAGGGCAATTTGTACACATTACTTTGAATTTTTATTTAGAATGTGTTGTTTAGAAAGGTCAATAAGACAAAAGACTGAAAAATTAGATGGCTGAAACCAAACGCCTGATGATCCTGGTGTTCTTAGGCATTTGTGTGAAAATATAATAAACTTATCATTAAAAAAATAATAAAAAATTATTACGGGCCAGAAATAAATGTGGTTATAATATTCAGCTGAATCAAATTGTGTGAATCGAGTTTCATTGATTGTTACAATATGGAAACCACGTGGACATGTGTCAGATATGGATGTAGATGTAGGCTTTGTACAAAAAGTTGCCTTTACAGAAATTACTTATACATTCTAACTGCCGGTAAAATTCGAGATTCAACATGTTAATTTGCTGCCTTCTTTCTATAGGAGTGTATTCCATGCAACATCTTATGAATTTCCTTTTTGTATGGTCCATCTACCTGGACCTAGTATCGTGGTTTGGTCATGCGTTTCGACTTTTGAACCTCATCACCATTGTCTAATGGTTTTACACGGTAATGTTCCTACGTGTTTTTTCACAACCCCTGCCAAACTGCATCGCATCTTGTAGCTAAATTCTGTTTGTAAAAGAGAAACAAACCGTCCGGGAGAGGTGTTGACACACGGAACATGATGAGACGTCAAGATACTTATATGCTCAGGACACACGCGAAAGCTTCGTCTGTACTTTCAAGCAAAATGCGAAACAAGTCACGTAATAATAACACAAGTGATATACATTTCAATCTGTAAGCCAGATCGGTTTTTGTAAGTTTATTGGAAATAGGGGTACTTGGATCTAAGAAGAATGAGTAACAGGTGGGTAGAGAGGAATACATAAAGAAGAGCTTTTTGATATGCACTCCTCACTAAATATTCGGGTGATCAAATCAAGAAGAATGAGATGGGCGGGCATGTGGTATGTATGGGAAACAGGAGAAGTGTATACAGTGTTTTGGTGGCGATACCGTAGGGGAAGAGAACACTCGGAAGACCTAGGCGTAGATGGGAGGATAATACTAAAATGTATATTCAAGAAGTGGGATGAGGGCATGGATTTGATTGATGTGGCTGATGATAGGGAGAGGTGGCGGGATCTTATGAGCGCGGTTATGAACTTTTGGGTTGCGTATGATGCGAGGAATTTCTTGAGTAGCTGAGGAACTGTTAGCTTCACAGGAATCACTCTGCTCCATGGAGTTAGTTTTGTATACAGGGATGGAACTGGCTTTCGAGAAGTACGTAGAGGTTCAAGAAACAAAGGTAAAGCCCAGAGAATTGTGAAAACATATAAATAAGAGGTTATCCTAATGCAGGTAGGCGAGAGAGGTGCTGTCACTCAGGTCTGCGCTTATCTGTGCTGGGGGAAAAATTCAAACACAGTAAATAGTGTATAAAAAGGGAAGTTCTGGAACTGGGCGTACGGGATCTACCCGCAACTACCATCATTTTCAGCCCTGATATAGAACGGCACCACAGTGAATTTCAACTTCACTGTTGGCCCAGTTAAAGAGAAGTTGATTTACGGAGCGGGATTATCACCAATACTTTCAGCAGGGCACTATGGAAAAGACAATTGGGGAAAAGCGAGGCTTTCTACTAGCACAGGTGGGCAGTCGTTCTTTATCACATTTAGCGACAGTTTCTGAACACAATAGGTTACATATTATTGTCAAATGGGAAGATAATTTTGAATGACAAAATTGAAAGTATGTGTCAAGCCTCTTGACACTATAGTACAACAGACAGATAATGGCAGAGAAAGTCCATAAAAACTTTACTAATGTGTTCATTTTTGGAGTCTAATATTGAACTATGGACATATTAACAAGAGAAGCAATGTGCGTATAACATAACATTGAGTCGCTTTTGTGCAACCATTAGAAAAGCAATAAGTACTACGTATCTACGTATTACGAGTGCGTGTGCAGCCCTAGGTGTCCAGTATGAAATGCGCATGCGCCATGTTGTCACCTGTGGCCTGTCCCGTTTTACAATATTCTCCACATATCTCATAAACTGCAAGTTTTTCGAAAAAAAAAATATATATATATATATATTGAGCATTAAATGATTGTTTCGAAACACTTTTCATTCTAGAAAGAATTGAGCAAGTTACGATTAAAAATGTATATTTGTCGTCATGTAAAGTGCCTGTTATTCTCGTCCGATTCTAATGAAAACTGAATTTTCTGGACAGATCTTCGATATATACTCAAATATTAAATTTCATAAAAATCCGTAGAGTGTGAATCCAATTATTCCATGCGGAAAAATGGACGGACGGATAGACGGACAGACATGACGAAGTTAATATTCGCTTTTCGCAATTTTGCGAACGGGCCTAAAGCTAGGCAGGGAAGCTGTGCCAGGTTCTTCAAGGACTTACTGAAGAATTGTGATAACTATGACGATAATAATCACATAGTCCAGTGTTTCCCAAACAGTTTGCTCACAACCCCCTTTTGGCTTCGAAAAATAACCACGGATCCTCATATCAGTGATCTCATTAATAGAGTGCCCAGATGGTGCGTATCCAAAATTAGATTCATTCTCAGAGCTTATTTTGGGTGGATACTGATACGCATTATTACTTATGCGTTGCATGATTTGAGCATCATTAAAATGATTGTCGCTCGCTTCTTGTGTACAGGACGTTTCTTATTTAGATATTCTAACGGTCATACGAAATAACATTATTCATTTAATTAAAAAATAAGTAGACTGAAAATTAGCCATTACCGAATCGTATCTCCCAGAAAATGATCATGGATCCCTTGAGATCTGCAAAGCACCCTTAGGGAGCCACTGATATAGAAATTACCTACTAGAAGTGACATACTTGTGACTTGGTGCAAGCACGGAGGAAATTTTGAAAATTTTCGATTAACAAATATTTCGTCTAAATTAATATATTAAGAGTATGGAATTCTGGAACCTCCTGCGACGTGTAGAATACATATCTGACAATACCTAAGAAACTATTAATTAGGTCTAGAGCACACTACAAGCCTGATCAAAAGCACAAGTCTGTAGTTCTATTATGTCAGCATATGTTAATCAAATCAAAGTCAGCCCTTTTTTTCCACTGATGTTGGCAGATGTCAGCAACCCTATCTGAACAACCTCCACTTTTTACTTGCTTCAGCACTATTGGCTAAGAGTACTGAAGAAGCGGCTGATCCAAATTCATGCTAATATGTTTAACGAAAGAACTATACTACATCCACAATTATTTCATCTTCAGGCATGTGGGCAATTTACGGATAAGACAGCGCATTTGTAATCTGAGGTCTAAACTTATGTACAGTACATTCAAAACGAAAGGCTTTATACACTAACTACCGTGTTCAAATTTCTACTTTGGATGTCACATACGTCTGGCGTGTATTAAAGTTATGCCTTACACTGCAGGACATAGTACTGATTGAAATTACAAAATGCTGCTGAAATATATAACACAATTTATGTATCAGATATGTTAATAATTTATATTAAAAACGGAAGGTCAGTGTGAATAGGGTAAGGAGGAATGAGGTTTACTTAAAAATTTAAGAAATGTCCTCGGATCAAAACAGTTATAGCGCATGCAGTCCCTTTTCTCTAATGATCTCCAAAGAGAATATTTTTTTTTGTGGCGCAAGGGCTCAACGCTGCTGCCTCAATGTTGATGTTTCTAGAGCACACACATTATTCGCTCGTCGCAGAGGCCTCTACCTACACAGCACACAACAAGCACAAGAGAATAACATCCTTGTTCTTGGCGGAATTCGAACCCGCGATCTAAGCAATCTAACGGCAGCAGACCTGCCCCTTAGACCGCACAGCCACCAGGATCGG
>Ga0136643_10001744_pt1 | contig 27165 bp, 17 predicted proteins | sample TergutLab28metaG_FD_96883 | JGI IMG/M metagenome (GOLD analysis project Ga0136643, IMG submission 96883) | Labiotermes labralis P1 segment gut microbial communities from Petit-Saut dam, French Guiana - Lab288 P1 (version 3) (version 3) | ecosystem: Host-associated > Arthropoda: Insects >... | reverse complement strand
TATCGAAAATGACTGGGCAGTTTCACTTGCAATACTTGAAACTGGTAGGCTTATACAAAAGATACACATATACACAGTCCAGTGTTTATACCACAGTTATAAGCACAGAAGACATGAACATTATTTTTCTTAAATCCATTTTTGCATTCTATCTTATTCTTCTTTTTTTTTTTTTTTGTTTTTTTTATTTTCCTCCCCTATTTTTTTTTTTTTTTTTTTTTTTTTACACTAAATGAATTATTCTGTTGATTAGTTTTCATGGCTTCACATAAAAGCAACAAAATCAGTGACTGAACAACAGAGGTTTATTGTTAGTCCTTTTTTTAACAAAAACCCTGGTTGTGAAGTACATGTGTGCGAATTTGAAGCACTAAAGAGCGCAGTTTTGATTGTCTGAACATCCAGTGTGTTGGCATTACTAAGTTTTTGATAGTCTCCTGTCATTTCACTTGCAGATTTTGGCCCGGCCAGCACTAATAATGAGTGACATTCATCGTCATGTTTTGGTGTACTAGTTTACTAATGGATTATTGTCTGCATGGCGTAAATGGCAAAGGCTTTCTGATACTGATCCTTGTATCAAATTAAATTAGAACTAGAACTGCAAGCAGTAGGCTAGCATTGTGAGATTAAACAATTTATTCTTGCAGAAATGGCCTTGTCACAGCCATATTGCAACTAGTTAATGAGAATTTCATTGTTACAATATTCATTTAGTGCACCTGCTCTCTTATTATGCCAGTTACACATAATTTTTCTCATAACACTATGTGGTTTAGAAATGATGATGATGACACCGACAAATAAGATCTCGGACTGTACTTATTTTTTGTGCAACATATTTTCTTCAGACACTGTCACATGCTTATTGTAACATCACTTTTATTGTTACGTGTTGCACCTTTGGTGTTCTATTCTGGTGGTTGAGATTTGACACACAGGACATCTACACTATAAAGATTCCTTTTGGTATGGAATAATTTTTCTTCCCATTTCCTTTTCAAAATGCCATCATGACATGTTGTTCTGCATTGTGATGGAAATGTGCTGAGGGATCTTGGAAATCTTCCTTCTTTGCATATCACTATATTCCATTTTCATGTTATAATATAATATTCTACATATTTAGTTAAAAAACATTATCTCCTGCTTTTTGCTTCATGCTGTTTATGAGTTAAATATTTGAACGAGTATCCATCACCTTCTGCATCATATCAGTGTAAGAGTTCAGTGGCATTCGCTTTCCTTGCCTCTTCATGTGTATCTATCAGCATCTGTGGCACCTAATGTGCATACATCTCTTCAAGAATTTCCATTTTACTGCCATTTTTGGTTATTCTGATTAAAAAAGAATGTAAAGAAATGAAGATTAGGATATGTTTCTGTATGATTACCTCTCATTTTCAGCTTATTGGTCCCCTTTCCATGTTTAATGCCTGCCACATCATCCCCACAGTCACCACACCTGCCACATATCCCCATAACGACCATGCCTACCACATCATCCCCCATGGTCGCCATACCATTCACAACGATGTACTTGAGATATCTGCTTTTCTGTACTCTAGGTACAGCTTTGCAGCATGCTGCTTATCCATTGCACTGTTCTAGATGCCAAAAGCTTGGGCATACACAGACTCCTTGCACTTCTGATATTGTTTGCCCGTAATGTGGACAACATGCCGAGGGCTGCTAAATTGTGTTAACTCTTCTGGAGCCCTCATATCCAGCTCACCAGATTGCTCAATCTTTCCATAAGAGAGCACAACACAAAGCATATTTTGTAAATAATGCCTGTCAGTCCATGTGGCATGGAAAGCTACTTCCTACCGAAACCTAATTTGAAGAACGTTGCCGACAGTCAGGCTTTTGTTCCATGCTCTAATATTTTTGAAATGACCACCCGAACTGAAAACTGTGTCATAGACCTACCACTGCTAGTCATGAGATTTAATCCTCATCAGCCACAGACGTTTCCATAACTAGTAGAGCCACCAATCTATGGAAATGATTAGAAAAGTCATGTAGGCTCACTTCACTTTATACTTAGGATTCTGTATGGGGTGAACCTTATATTTTCTATTTTAAGTTACGGCTGTGATACATGTGCTCTTCATCAAGAATATGACACTTAAATTGCAGTAAAAGTATAGTTACAAAGTTGAGCAAGACAACTTCAGTAAAGATTTTCTGAACATAGTTGAATGTCTAATGACATGACAAATAGAGTGACTGTAAAGTAAACACATTTTTACATTCTTATAATAAAACCAAATAGCAGAACCAAACCAGTTCTGTCCTGATCCTGCCTGCAAGCTGTCAGCAAACCTCTGTGACATATACCACTGCTGTGTTTACAGTGAAAAACTCCTGATGATGGACAGAGGAACTGTCTGAAACATGTAGAGTTTTATTCCAAAAATAAATTTGAGAAATTAGTGCATCTGGTTGGTTTTATTATAAGAGTTTATCATGATGCACGGTCACCAGAACGTCACATTTTTACAGTTTCATGCTGACCGTTGTTTCTAAGTGGGACTGTTGTGAAAAACTGCACTTTATACCAGATGGGGAACCACTAAATTTTACATTTTCTGTTTTTGCATGGCTTGGCAACCATTTTCCTGGTAATTGGATTTAATGTCAAGGACAAAAAAGTGTACTCTGAAAAGACCTGGTCTCACTACTTGTGATTTATTTATGTTTGGTTGGCCCAATGAGGAAGTCTGCTTTTCAAACCAAAGAACAATGGATGAAGGGGAACAACAGATTTGGGATACTTTTGTTGATACTCCTCTTCACTTCTTAAGAAAAAGTATTGGGTCTGAATTTTCCAGATTACAGGAGTGTTGCAAAACTCTGGAGCCTTTGTTGAAATTTGATGCTAAATGGTAGTGAATGGGCTTTAAAATTATGTAGGCTTTGTGACAATATAGCATTCCATTTAGGAGATATAATCAATAGCATTATGTATTTACCTTACAATTGCTCTGTATACAAACAGTCATTGTTAGCCTTTCTGGTAGACAGTAGGATTTAGGCATGAGGCATAATAGCACTGATAGAAATATGGATATGCTTAGTGACTGTGAGTGAGTGAATGAGCGTGTGCATATGTGTGTGTGTGTGTGTGTGTGACATCAGTGAACAGTGAACATAGATATTCATTAATATGTGTAGTGTTAATATTTGGAAATTTTAAGTGTTAAATTTTCCTATTTTTACTTTGTTCTATACATGTGCTAGTAATTAAAATTTCATGCTACAGTAGCGGAAAGTTGCAAATGTACGTATGCAGGGTTCACACCTGTATGCACCCTTCATTAATACTTAGTAAATATTTGTATTTTTTACAGAAGTTTCATACATTTACTCCAAGTCAGGGGCATAGCTACCATAGAGCTGGAGTATGCAAAGCATATGGGCCCGTGGATAAACGGCATCCTTGAGCAAAAAGAAAAAAATTACACCAACACAACATCGTTCACCGTTCAGGCAAATTCGAGCATATTCACAAGAACTCACAATCACATGAATATGCGTCACGATAGCAGTACCATAATCATAGTACAAACCAACCTTGGTTACAGTCGCAAAATTTATTCTTCCTTTACAAGACAGGGTTTTGCTGGATAATTTATAGAGGCTTACTTTATTTGGGGACTTCTGGATTTAATTGTTACCATTTTCTTAATAAGTGCCCAAAACTTTAGCGTGGCAAAATTTTGGGAAAAATAGAGTAATTTTGAATCTTTCATAGCAAAGTTTGTTTGTTGGTTGGCCGTGCTGATTCTGCATACAATTATGAGAAACAAGGTTTATATAAACAGAGTTATTAATAAACCAAGCCTATTTATGACACTTTTATAAAAGTGGTCATGTACCATATGGGTACAACCACGGTCCATCTGTAAGCTTTGCATAGGGCCCCAAAAGTCCTAGCTATGCCACTGCACCAATTATAAACAAATTGTCTGTTTTAAGTATCTACAATACATTTCTTCTGGAATGCATCCCTTGGCTTAAAAAGTCATATCTAATATGCTGCATCTGTCTGGATGGTCAGTGGTCCTGGAGCCCTTCACATCTGGTTGTTTGACCCATATCTCTTCTCAGGTTGGGTGTTGAGTTGTCTCATTACAATACTGTGTCTTTTATGAATCAACTGTGTTAGATATTATTCATATAATAATGTGACATCAGCAGTGCATTAAGTGCACATTTCTGGAAAATTTACCAGTCACTACGTGTTAGCTGGTAATTCAGTGGAAACTCATCCATGAAATTGATCGTGTAATCACTAGTTTTTCTAATTATTCTCTCATGAATGGAGTGCTGGTTTTATATATAACTGTTATCCATGGCGCTGTGACAGCATAGGTGATTATGGGTCTTACTACCACATTGTATAATGCAGGTAAACTGTAAAAGGTAAAATTGTCCCTGGCAATGATGCTGTACTTTCACAGATGACAAGTAATGAATAATTTTAATTCTGAGAACGGTTTCCTTTGTGGTACTCTCAGGGACACATATTATTCCTGTTTGTTTTCACAGACATTTTGCTCCTATATTTCTCTTTTCTGAGGTGTCAGTGCGATATGTGGCAAAGTGTAATAGAAGGCATTATCAGTTTTTTTTTTTATCACAGGGCATTCCAAAATGGACAGGTTTCTTGGAAGGGGTTGTAAATTGGTTGCCAGGTGTACGAAGAAATTTAGCAGCTTTTCCTGTGGTTCCCTGTTTCACTTTTGTTGATTTAGTGCGTTGTAATGTGAATCCATTGGCTGGAGAAGAGCACATGAAGGAACTCATCCAACAACTGCAGCTTATGGGCGAGGTATGCACGTGTATGTACATGTATTTAAGAAGTGTTTCCTGGTGAAGATTAAGAATTAAAGTAAGATAGACTTCTGTTGCCATTAGAACAGGTGAAACATGTATGTGTTTTATGCTTCTCATTGAAGAACTGGTATCAGCTACTACTATTTAGTTGTGACCAGGAAGTTGAGTTCTTGCAAACAATATTGTAGTTGAAATATAGTTAGAAGTAGTGTGGCAGAACTGTTGTTTTGTATGGGTGTGAAACATGGTCAGTCACACTGAGGTAGGAACATAAGCTCAGGGTGTTGGAGATTAGGGTGTTAAGGAAGATATTTGGGCCTAAGTAGGCCAAGGTAACGGAAGATTGAAGGATACTGCATAATTAGGAGCTTTATGATATGTATGCCTTACTGTTTATTATTAGGGTAATCAAATCAAGAAGAATGAGATGGATGGAGCATGTACACATATGGGGGAGAGGAAAGGTGTAAGTAGGGTTTTGGTGGGGAAACCATTTGGAAAGCCTAGGCATAAATGGAAGAAAATTTTAAAGTGGACCTTAAGGAAATCGGTTGGAAGGGCACGGACTGGATTGATCTGACTCGGGACAGGGACAGGTGGCGGGCCATCATTAGTATGATAAAGAACCTTTGTGTTCCATAATATGCAGAGAATTTCTTGACTGCCTGAAGAACTGTTAGCTCTTCAAGAAGTACTCTGCTCCATGTAGTTAGTTAGTTAGTTAGTGAGTTAGTTAGTTAGTTAGTTGGTTAGTTAGTTGGTTGGTTGGTTGGTTGGTTTGTTAGTTAGTCAGTCAGTCAGTATATCTGTCAGTAGTATGGTGAACGAAAAGATAACAATCAAATTTTGTTTTCTAAAAAAAAAATTACTTCTTTAATTATTTGTAGACATTTGTGTTATTGTAACCTTTGAAATTTTGTAATATTTCTTACATACATCACACTTTCATCTGCAGGTGGTGTACATCAAATCTCAGCACCAGGATCTAGTGTGTTTGCAACCTTGCTGGCTCTGTAGCAATGTGCTTGGTCAGCTACTGTCCCTGGATTTTGTGGCTCAAGCTAGAGTGACTGGTTGTTATACTGTGGATGACTTTCAAGTTGCGTTCTCTGAATGTGATGCTCTTGATATTTTGCAAGTATTAGAAGCACTGCAGATATGTACTCAGGCAAGTTGCATATAATTTTTGTAAATTATTCAACACAAGAACTAGTTATCAGGATATGAAATTTGAGGTTTTCAGAGCAGTGAAGATTTGGATTGCAGTCTTCAAAGTTTTGATACCACATAGTCTTATGGGTGGTCACTGATGTTTCAGATTGCTTTGCCTCACTCATCTTCTACACTGAAGATGGCATATTATAAGTTCTCCAAAAGTCAGTGTTCATGCACTTGATTATTTACTGTCAAAGTCCTGATTAATGGTATATTTTTCTGTGTTTTTTAATTTAATAATATTATTCTTTGTAATATATCACAAATGGCCTTTAAATTACGTTCTAGTACAGTGTGAGAACGATGATGAGTTAGAATTTGAGTTTCCATGTTACAACTTTGTGGAAACACTTGATGGACTGTGGGATGCCTCTGATCCCCGTTACCATGATCCAGATAGCTGCTATGGTGGAGTGAAACTCAAGACACCCCCAGATACTTTTCATCTTATACACAGCATTTTTCCACGTATACAGGTTAGACACATCACACATATCCTTTTCTGTGTTATAATTTGTTTAGCCAGTGTTGGAAGTAGTGAAAACAGGAAACAGGATGATACCGCCAAGTGCTGAGTCTTGTACAGTTGTTTAAAGATGAAAAATACTCATGTGAGGGATTTGGAAAGTCCTTGCCCTCACAAATAAACGATAAGCTAAAATATTTTCAGATGTTCTTTAAGCTAGTAAAAAAGAATACCTAGTGTGGTGGTCATGTCTGTACAACTCTTTGTCCTGTCTGGAACCTAGCATCAAAAAATTCAACTTTTAAATGGATTATAATGAAATTTTGTATTGAGAGACTGTAACAGAAATCTCTCAACCATCCACAATTTTGAATGAGACTGGATAGTAAATAAGAGACATTTTTCACAGAGGCACCAATACTGCATTACATATCAGAAATTACATAATTCAGGAAGATTATAGTTTCACTTTTATTTTGAAATTTTGTGCAGTTGATATGATTATTTTCAGATATTCAATAAACCGTGCATATTCCATGTAAATTTTGCCCACTTGCTTTGATATAGGACCAGTAGTTGTGTTACATAATCATGTTTTTATAGCATTTATGACTTGCTTCACATCCAAATGCCATATGGCTTTCTTATGGATCAACAGAATGTGTCGGTACTCTCTTATATGCATATTGTGTATATGGATATATATTTATATGTGTTGTGCTATATGTGTAATTATGACTGTATGCATATCTTGGGATCGATGGAATGTGAGAATAAATTACAATTACAATTACAATAAAATGTGGCTGTATGGACTTATATGTGTATGTATTTGTGTATGATATGTGTATGTATTTATGAATATATGTATGTATGTATTTATGTATGTGTGTGTATTTTTAAATTTCTTTGGAGACTTTTTACACTTTATGGCTTAGGAGCATTTCAGACTAAATTTAAAATTGGCACAAAATAATATAATCCACAATATGAGAACTGCATTCTTCTGAGTTATTATGCAGCGAGAAGTGGTGCTGCATAATAATCCAGAATAATGAAGATCTCATCTACTTTACAGCAGAAGCCTGAAATTAAGCTTAATCCACAATAATAATAATAATAATTGAGTCCATTGTTCCTTCTAGAAACATAGGTTGTCTATAAGTCCTTTGCACTTCTGTCTATCGGCTGCTAAGAACCTCAGTTCATTCCAGCTTCTACCCACTTCCTTAATTATCGAACTTCTCCAGCTGTTTTTCGGTCTTCCTCTCTTCCTGTTTCCCTGAGGGTTCCAAAGTAGGGCCGCCTTTGGTATCTCTCCATCCTATTTTCTTAATGTGTGACCAATCCATCTAATTTTTTTTTTCTTATTTCTAAATTTATATCTTCTTGTCCTGTTACTTTCCATAGGTCCTTATTGGAAATGATGTTTGGCCACCATATTCTTAATATATATCATAGACATCTATAAACAAAGGTTTGTATTTTATGCTGGATTTCGTTTGTAACAAGCCAAGTTTCACATCCATACAATTCCACAATATGTTATCTTAATTTCAAAAGCACAGGAAGTAAGAAGCTAACCTTGGATATATTGAATTAGAGTTTGTAAAATTTTGCATTTGAGAAAGGGGAAAATTGAAGGGGTGATGATTTATGCTCTAAGATTTAATGATTCTGCATCAAAAACTGCAAGCTACGGAAGGACTGTGAGCTAGGAGAATAGTGGTGTTGTGACTATGAAGCAAGAAGACGAACACAAAGTTGTTGTTGAACTCCATATGTTATAACATGAGCAGCTAACAGAAATGTTAAGGTTGTAGATGTTACCATAACTATGTGTGTTTGGGCAACCTTGTTTACTATGAAGGAAGACAGGTGGCAGGTGATATGTAAAGGTTTTCAAGATATTACCAGATTTTACCACTTTACCTCACATGTGGGGAAAGAGTACCCTGCATGGCAATGTGGAGTTAATTAGGCTAGGAGAGTCATGTATTTCCAGTTCTGCATTACTCAATGTTAAGTGTTTACAGGTCCAGCTACGCAGAGCTATGCAAAGTCTTGGTGACCCAGATAGTGACCTCTACCAATGGTTTGAGGGATCTAAGTTATGCTCAGGTCTTATTGAAAGTTTAATTACACTAGAAGATGATGGAGAAGCCATTGAAATGAAAGTTCGAGGACCACCATCTTCGGAATTGGCTTGTTTCTACTTCGTAGAAGAACTCCTTGGCATTGTTGATCAGGTACAGTTGTAAATTTTTAAATTCAGTTTATCAGAACTCGCTTGTATTTGGTTATTTTTCTGCTGAATATGATAAGATATTATAATTTTTCAATAGACAAGAGCATTTCATTACTACAAATATGACATTTTCAGGTTTTGCTTGAAATGAGCCCAGGTTTACCAGTTGAGAAGCATGTTTTGAGCACTGAGCAGCTGCGTCTCCACAGTGATTTGGTACATTGTTGGTCACCTGACCAACTTATGGCATGCATTCTGCAGCCATCTGGCCTCAATTCCAAGCTGCTGAACCCCCTTACAGGGAACTATGAGTCAGTATTGGATCTAGTCGGATTTGGAGCTTTTGAGGTAAACATGACCATGGTATGGTAACATGATGGTGTGATATTTACATATAATAAGTGATATGTCTAATAGCGATAACTTAAATATGTTTGTGAGGGGCTAATAGTTGAAGAGCTAGTCAAAAAGTATATCAGGAGCTGAAAGGTTCATGAAACAATACCTTGGGCCAGATTAGTTCAGTCCACTTTGGCACACACCATTGCTTATGATTTGTTTGAGTCACATCTTCCCATAAATCTTCCAGGCGGTCTCTTTCCTTCAGATTTTCCATCAAAGTCTTGTATGCATTTCTCATTTGCCCCACGCATATTACGTGGCCAAACGTATTGGCTTGCATGAGTTGACCACCATAATAATATTTAATTTTAAAGCTCATAATTGTGCAGTTTCTTCTCTCAGGATGAGAGATAGTTTCACACCCATATTAAAGTAAAATCATTTTGTGATGTATTTTCATCTAAATGCATTTTGATTGCCAAAAGCAAGGCAAACTATTTCAGTATGAATATAGTAGACATTCTCTCCAATTAATCTGCTCCTAATTTATTCATTGGATTAATTTCAATTTATTACTGTCAGTCCAAAATATTTGAATATCTTTATGTGTTCTCTATCTGTGCACTTATGTAACAAACTAAAAAATGAACACCCATAAAATATGTTTGATCATATATTAATATTCACCAACATGTTTCCATCACTTCTGCAACCATCACCAGGCTGTACCATAGTGGAGATCACTTAAGATTAGGGTGTAACATAATGGAGATAACTTACCACTAGCTAGTCTTAAGCAATCTGTGCTATGATGCATATCATTTCTCAACTAACAGGGTGTATATCAACTATAAACAGATGAGTATCAACATAAGCACACACACACACTTCTATCTGTTTTTCATGACAACACAATTTTATCTGTTTTTAATAACATAATTTGACATTTTATAACTATAGGAAGCACTTAAGGTTTGAACTGTAACTGTGGTTTTAGCTATGCATTTATTTTGTCCTGCATTCTGGTGATGGTATATGAATATGTACTTCAGTTGATGATAACAGTATAATCAAATGGCAGTTCTGTTTTCTATGGTGTCTTAGTTTTCTCTCAGTAAATTAATATCATCATTGCAGAGCAGGATCTGCTGTGGCCCATTCAGTTCCATTCCCCACTAATTTTCTTAGATTAATACAGCTGGTAGCAGAATATGTGACAGGATTGGTCTGGGATTAAGTTAATTAAAATATCCTCATTACGCAGCATCATAGTTTGTGCATATATATATATATTGGATGTATAAAACAGGACAGCGGATGCTAATAACAGCACCAACTTTCCAAACCTTCCACCCAGTTTTTTATATCTTTTTCAACTTTGGTTTGAAGTTGAACTGGTCAGGAAAGATACATTAATGTTTCACTGTGTTGGTGAAGTTGTGGTTCACCAAAATTGTGACGTAATGTTTATCAGCATTTATAAGTTGAAGGGTATTCCATTAAAACAGTAAAGATGGGAACTGTATATTTGAAAGGCAGGAATATGAAGGTCAGTACAATGTGTTAAGAGATAAAGCTGTGCAATACATTTCTGCCCATTTATTACATTTTGAGAACATTCATACTAATTTATGTAGTAAGAGTATAAATGTATATGAGAAAGAATAAGTTGTATGGTGGAATGTTGATGTAATAGCTGTAAGTGAATTTCTTAAATTATCTGTCTGTGCTCATTTTGGGTCTGAAGACTGGTTAACTCACTCACCTACTGTTACAGTTATTCAAGCTGTGAGTAAAAGAAATGTATCTTTGCTGTTTAGTGTAAATAAATGTGTATCTTTATGGGCTATTGCTTGTTGAAGTTCCATGGGTTTTATACCAGATTCATACAAAAATTAGAGTTAATAATCCAAATAACGAAATGTAAACGTGATTAATATTTTTTCTTATTTTTTGAAAATACAAACCTCTTTAGAAACTACAAATTTTATGTTTGTGAATAATAACTCTGTACTGTAGAATTTATCAATGTGTTTTCTTTACAGTACATTTTTCAGTGATTCAAAATTTTCTTCAATAATCATACTGTTACCCCTGAGGTAAAATTTGACTGTCAGCCTCCCTGATGTAAATCCTCTTTTTCTGTGTGATACAAAAGATAATGTTGGTATGTTTTAATGCAGGTGAGTGAAGTGTTACTGACTGGAGATGAACTACCTGTCACGGCTTTATCAACTGTCTGTCGGCAACAGTTGTGCAAACTCTTGGATCCCCCTGATCCAATGGGAAAAGACTGGTGTTTGCTGGCTGTGCAATTGGGCTTAGCAGACAAAGTTTCATTGCTGGATGCAGCTGGAAGTTCTAGCAGTCGAACTGCTAAACTTTTAGATGAGTGGGCTAGAGACAAGTCTTCAGGAATTGGTAAGTAAATACACTGATATGAATTATGTTATTCAGAGGGGAATATAAAGTTGCAACAGGTGCAGAATCGACATTCTTCTGTTTTTCAAAGTGCTGCCTAAGGAGGAAAATCCATTTTATCACGTTTTACAGTGCTTTTCTTTTCTTTTGCTCCTCTTTCTGCCACAGACTTCTTTAATTCTTCATGCATGACTTACTCCTTCCAACCACAGCCACAAAAGAATGACTTCTTTTTTTACATTTTTTTTTTTGAAGGCCATGATATGAGGTTCTCATGGCAATTCCAATGAAGAATTAAGTCTTCTGGGATGTTACCCGATGTTGACTGGTAAATAGTTACTGATGTTTCAGAGGAGCATAGTGCCACCTTCTTCAACGTCAAGCATTTGAAAAAGAGTGGACTGCTTGACCCTGAAATGGACGTGCTATGCTCCTCTGAATTGTCAGTAATTATTTTCCCGCTGACATGGTGTAACATCCCTGAAATCCTTATGAGAACTGTTGTGATAACCTCACATCTCACATACAAGTATAATCTTAACTTTGGTACCCAAATTAAATGAGTGAACTAGAATTCTTGTGTAATGCATGCATTGTTTTAGCACAAAAATTTACCATCCATTGTGTATGTTTGCCTTATGCACAGAATTGTAGTAGTAATCTTGTAAATAAAGCCAAATTGGTGCACAATTTTTCGTAGTATGTTTATTTCTTTTCTCTGCATGTTTCGGGCGACTATGTGCCCATCATCAGGAGAAACAACTGTATTTATGCAACACTTAGTACTTGTTATTCTGTATGAGTTACTGTCTGGTATGCAGGGTGGAATTCATAAAATTGTAGCTGTAAATATTTAATTCTTTTCAGGAATACTTACCCGCACGTTGCAAGATTTAGGTCGTGATGATGCTGCAAACATTCTCTTAAGAAGCGCACCTCTTTATCGCATCGTTCCAACCCCAGTTCAACAAGATCCATCTACTAATGGTTCACACAATTTGTGTTCCAGTATTTTGTGATGATCGCATAACGTCCTCATATAAGATTCAGTTATTGCATCAACAGTGTTGCCCAATTACAGCAAGCTGTATCACCACTTGAATGTGAAAACATGAATATCATAAAAGTGTCACTTGGAATCATCCCCTGCTTCATGTGTCCAAATATCTGATCTTATGTACAAAAATGAACTTTGCTTTTCCAAGCTGCTGTTTTATATTCATTGAACTACAACTACATTTTTATGATAATCACAGTAAAAGGGCCACTCTGATTTTTGCACATTGGCTACAGGTTGTCCATTTTAATAGGAAAATGATGAGAACAAGTGAAGGTTAATTAATTTTTTACATACCGTCCTCTGGCTCTGTCTCCACAATGTAGGCAAGGTACTGCTTTTTAACAGATTATTTAACAGGTGTTATTCATGCATTGTGTTGCTGCTAGAAGAGGAGTTGCAAAACTTGACAGTAGGTGGCTCCATTAGGGAACCATTATGTATTACTAGACCAGAGCAATATAGCTATCCACGTGGAGTGGTATAAAAATCTTTGGATTTAAAGTGTTAGAGAAATTTCTGTACAATCCATGCACCAAAACTCAAGCACTTAAAATTTGTGTGAGTTTGAAACTGGATTGATGTAGGCATTCAGCAGGCATCATAATTCCAGCCATTCATCATTTCCTTGTGTTTGTCCATATGTGTCTTTTTCTATATTTTTTTGGCTTCAGCACTGTTGACATTGTGTGCATTGTCATGTACAAGATGCTTATCAGTCTCGAAGTATAACTGATACTGAATTCATTGAGTGCACTTTGTACATCTGTAATTGGTCTGTCATTTTCTTACTGGCTTCTGCTGTCAGCTACCAGGGTTCTGTAGATTCTGGTCTTCTGAGATGTTACATTATGTAGCATGTTATTTAATGTATCCTGAGATTCCATGTAAATTTCAGAGCATGTGAAACTACACTCTCACCCACATTGTGGGAACATCAAATGTTGCATACCAATAATCTGATAATTACTAATTTGTTAAATTGAACCGTCTTTACACAACATACAAATAATAGTTGCAAATCTACAACTGGTTAATTAAGCAACATGTTTCGCCCTTGTTCGGCCATCATCAGGCTTACAGAAAGATGGTGTTAATTAAGGTACATTCGTTCGCTATACTGATGGGATCCCATGGTTTACATGGGATCCCATCTGTATAGCGAACGAATGTACCTTAATTAATACCATCTTTTGTAAGCCTGATGATGGCCGAACAAGGCCGAAACACATCACTTAATTAACCAGTTGTAGATCAGCAGCTGTTATTTTTATGTTGTGTAAAGATGGTTCAATTTAATGAATTTGTTACATGTACACAATGGGATGGAAACAATCCAGTTCAAATAATCTGATAATTACTTACTAGAACAAACTTTGGTCTGTGATGACTCATTTTCCTGAACCTTCCAATCTGATCAAGCAAACTGTTATTTCAATATTGTACATCATAAATACTATTTATACATTCCTGCAAAAATATTCAATTCATGCTATATTTAATCCACATGTGTCTTCAAATTATGGAGGCATATTGCTGTCTTTGCATAATAATATGACATAAATCACTCTATTTAGTGGAAGACAGTGAAAAGCCATAATTGGAGCCGTACAAGGAAATTACGAACAATTGTATGTATGACACCTCCCGCATGCTTACATCATTTCTGATTACAGACATAGGAAATTTTAAGTGCTTGACTTTTGTTACACAAAGGGCACATATTTTTCATGCATAAGGCTACTTTACTGTTTCATTCCGTTAATTTTAAAGGCCTTTCACAGCTATGGCCTGTTGTTTGCCAATCCTTTCATTCAGCACACTTTAGCATATGTTAGAAGAGCAGACTACTGAATTTTAAAAGCTCAAAAATTGTTATGTTACCCCTACAGGCATAGTTACTTACGGAACACGGAGTCACTAGTTTTGCAGCTGTTTAGTCTTTGTGTCTGATTCAGTCAAACCATATAGAGGACTATCCCACTAATTCTGCTAATTGCACATGTAGAAAACCACACTAAAAGTTGCTATATCCAGCACTGGATGATTCAGGAATGTCTGTTAAATGTAATTGTCTAAGAGGACTATTACATTTCACTATTCCACTATTCCATAGCGAGCAGCAGTGTTGTATGACAATTAGAAAAGTAAAATATTGGTGTCTTGTTGGGTATTTTCTTAGATTATATGTACAGTATGGGGGACCGCGGTGGCACAGTGGTTAAGGTGCTGCGCTACAAATCGGAAGGTCGCTGGTTTGATCCCAGCTGGTGCCATTGGAATTTTTCATTGACATAAAAATCCTTCCGATCGCACTATGGCCCTGGGGTCAACTCATTCTCTAACAGAAATGAGTACCAGGAGCCTTTCCTGGGGGTAAAGGCGGCCGGTGCATAAGGCTTACCACCATCCTGTGCTGTTGTCACGAAATTTGGGAACCTTAACTTCCTGGAACCTCTGGGCCACTCCAGGCCTGTAATGGGACTGCTTTACCTTTACCTTTTATATGTACAGTATGTTGTGCTAAGTAGTGATGAAAAGGGGTGAGACAGTGCATCAGGGACAACAGGATGAAATATCAGATGACAAATTAAATGGTTAGATCTGTCCAAGATGTTGGTATGTACACTATGATATGTATATGTTAAGTGTAATGCTCTTAATATGTGGAATATTAAAATATCTGGCCAACCCTTTGGTCCCAGAGGTGTTGGATATTGCAACTTTTTCGGAACAGTTTGTGGAGACGGTACAAATGTTACAGACTGAAGGCTCATCTACATTTGTGGTGTGCGTATAATTATATATGAATACAAGTACCATAATGCACAGTTTAAACACCATAATTCTTTGTACACACAATTGCTCATCCTGTGTTGTGCCACAGTATTTTCTTGTGATAAAAAAAGAACATTATTCTAATACATAACACAGTTCTATTCTACATCCCATTTGATTGTTCCTCAAACATGTCATAATTTTGATTGCCTATACAACAGCGTTATACTCTATTAGGATATGTGACATAGCCTACGTGATTTATTGGCAAGGCAGATTTAAGTATTTTTTTAAAACTTCACTGAACATTTGCCCATAACCATGGTCAGTTCATTGAGACTTTAGGTTCTCATGGTTCTCACTATGAAATTACTGTTTTCTGTGTTGCTGCACTGTGTGGTTCAGTAGAATTATACTCATATTTCAGATAATTCTGCTGCCTTCATTATCAGGGTAGAAGCTTTTGGAAGCTGCAAAAACCTCCAAAATATTGGTAAAATTCTACTACTATACAGAATATCACAACTCAGAAGACAACAGTCTTCATGGTACATTAGTGCAGATTTAATTCTGTGAATTTATGTGTGAAGTAGTGATGCTTCTACTCAAAATGATTCTCAGATCGGATGTTGTCCCCACCTGGCCATTGAGTACCATTAATTATATTTGAAGTAAATTATTTACTTAAGGTGCTTCTAATGTAATATACTGTTAATTTGATCTCTTATAACAATTAGTAAAGATTTCTGTAAGTTACATTTTGAAGGAAGTGCTTGGTTTTTTAAAATTTAGTTAGCCCAGTATAATCATTTTAAGACAAAAATTAAAACAGCATGTAAGAAATGTTATGTGCTTTACCTGTAAAATATGAATATAACAAATGGTTTAATTCTGTTCTTGTGTGAAAATTTTATAATTCCTAAGCAATTGGGTATGTATCTCTAATCAACCTATATAAAAAACACGTTACTGTATTTTGCACACAGTTTTTTATATTCATTAAATTTTTTTTAATGTTGAACATTCCACCATTCAATTTATGTATTATAATAAATATGAAACACAGCAGAACACCAATTATATATGCTCAGATTAACCATTTTCTAGATTATCCATGCATACCTTTATCTTACTACACTCCATTCTTTCCTCATCAGAAGGATTGTTGCAAGGGCACTGTGTTTTGAGGGTCTAACAGAACATTGTCTTTTGGTTCTTCACAATCAGTACTGTTAATGGGGTAGAGTGGGCTGTTGTTCCACTGTGGTCATGGTGTGCTGAACAACTTGACACTTTGCAGATACCACAGCATTAGCTTTCAAATGCTGAATTTCTCAGCTAAGTCCTTCCAATTGTTATCAGCTGATTTCCACCCAAAACCTAACTGTAAGGACTTCATCAGACTGGTAAAATTCATTTTAATGTTCTAAAACATGGAATGGTACCTACATATGAAAACACTAGTTGTTAATTACTATATGTAAATAATATTCTTAGTCATTAACCTATGCACAAACATTATGTACCAGCCTTATTATAAATGTGAAACACACAACTTCCTGAAGCTTTAATTGATGGATAATGATTTAGCACTGAGAACTGTGGACTTCACAACAAAGCTTTGAGAATAAAAAAAGACATTGCACTTCTGCTTCTGCCTAGACTGCCTAGGAATGCTGTATGTAACGTGCAGTTGAGGAAATGGGAACTGCTGACAATCTAGAAGAGGCAAAGGGAACAATAATCGGTTCACAAGAGGCAAAACCCATGTGAGAAAAAATTGACTTCTAAATTTAAAAAACAGGTGTTATGTTGTGCATCTTGTATAAGCAAAAACTCATAAACTTATTGCTTATATACTGAGGGATTTCTGTACTTGGGTCAGAACTGTTTCAAATACGGTGGTCATCTGCCGTGAAAATGATCACTAGTTGTTTGGAGTGGTCACAGTGGCTCACAGAATGAAGGTACCATTACAAACTGTTTCTCAAAATAAAGGCCAGTTTTTAATGTAATAAGAACCAACTGGGCGCACTATTTACTTTCAATTTATTTGACAATTAACCTCTACATGTTTCAAGCAGATTTACTGCTCATCACCAGGAGTTGGTATGTATCATGCGTTTATGTTGACTGGCTGCCAGCACGATCCTGCAAGTAGCCAGCCAACATAAACAGAGGTTAATTGTCAAATAAATTGAAAGTATGTAATGCATCCTGTTGGTTCTTATTACACTAATAATTCATGCTGCACTGTTCACAAAACATTACAAAATGGCCAGTTGTATAATAAACAATATACAGTAAAAGTTTTGTGAATGCATCAAACAAAATGTGTTAGATTTTCTGTGTTGGAGATTATTTGTGTGGCGTCTTCCTGCCATAAACCTATGTAATTGTTACCCTACTGGATACTTTAAACATTTGCCCAGGATTTTTTTTTGTTCCAGCCTGTTTCTTTGAAGGATCTATCAAAAAATTCATTATTTGAATAACTCAAGTATTCTGTTGTTTTAAGGAATTCAATTCTACCTGTTTCTCACATTATCAGAGCAGGCTAAAAAGCTGGTTTGGTGTGCAAGGTAAAATCATAGCTGTCATTACTTTTCCTTTTGATTGTTTATGTGTGAGAGCTGTACGTCGCACCTAAGCAAACCGAGAGTATGTGTGTAAATAGGACAAAACGGAAGTGTATGTTGGTGAATACAAGTAACTATAAGACTGAAAGTAGTTAGCTTTCTTACCGACTGACATACGGTACATTTAGTCTAGATATGTGGTGTTGGTCATGCCACACTGGTGCCGCGTAGCCCGCAGATGTGTACACGGAAATATGAATAGTACTCTGATCCATACAGAGATGGGAATCCGTGGTTACGACAGAAAAAAAAAATGGCTGCCTCACGCGAAACAAACTGTGGGATAGATACCGGGAAGATTATCTGTGGATACAGGTAGCACGTGGCTATCATGCGTGATCTGTGTTTTAATGTGAAATGATCGTTTCACGCCAAAAAAATTTAAAAATCAGGTGATTTGTTGACACAGCGCTTAATTGTGTGATAATAAATTCGAGCGTCAACTGTGCGAGATCGTCCTTCAAGCTTTTAGTTTCCGCGTTTAGCTTAATTGCGGTTAGTTGGAAATAAATAGAGCTGTATAACTGGATAGAATAAGTTAAGTTGGTAATGCGTGGGCACAATGTTGGAGACCCTGCATTTCGAACATACCATACTAAATTGTGCAAGGTTTGTTCGTTATCCGTTGTCCGTGGTAGAAAGTAGTGGCGAAGTAATTGGTTGTATTTTTGTTATGCAGCGTGTAATAATAGCTGAATAAATGTTTTATAGTCATGAGTGAATATTATTACGTTGACGTGTCTCTGTTAGTATATAATTTCAAGTTTTATATCTGAATTGGTAATCAAACATTGCAGGTGCATTATATAAGAATCACGTTCACGTAAGGGTTACTTGTCGGAACTGGCTTGTTTTTTTAACCGCAGTGAGAGTTAATTATGTTGAGGGGGAGTTATGGTATGTAACGCTTTCTCTGGTCACGAGGTCGTCAAGTATGTCGAATCCCTTCATTAGCGTAATTATGCGTTACTGTATAATCTGATAAGTCCTTTTATGTGAGGCATTTGAGGCTTTAAAAAATAACTCTTATTCTCATTGGCATTTTGTGGAACTGTAGTGACTAATTTCAGTCCTGAAGCCAAATAGTAATCGGGAGTACGTAAGTTGTGTGAGATTTGATGCTGTCACGGTGTTTCTGAGGATTTAGGTTTTCTGGGATGTGACAGTGGTTGGGTGAGCAGTTCTTGACGATAAAGCGTCATATCCCAGCATATATGAATCCTATGTGAATTGTGTTGTGAATGGAGTGTTTTCTAAAATATTTGGACGTAAGAGTGAAGAAGTGGGTAAAAAGGATTTTGAGTAACAAAACCTACTAGTGTGCCATTTTTATGTTAAGGTATTACACACTGATGATCCATAGTGGAACGCGGCACTGCGACTGTAAATTACTTATGCTTGTCAGGGAGAAGGTTTAATTTACTTTGCTTTTTCTTTTGTGTTTTTATCAGGGAGCTGGAGCAAGACTCAACTGAAATAAATGCTGTGTATTTCAAGAACCATGTTATGCAGTCATTGAATATTCTCTTTGGAGAGGTTAGCACATAATTACTACATTTTGAATGTGAGGGAATTATGCCTGTATTACCTACTAATAAACTAATGCATGGTGTGGAATCAGATACACTAACAGCAGGTTATAATAATATTTATTAGCTGCAATTGGGTTGTCACCCGGTGGCACTGGTTATTTTACATGTATACAGAATATGAAATTAGTTACTGATAAATTTAAATCGGGAGGGCTGCATGAGAAGCATGTAGTGGCAACTTGGAATCTTGGGAACCATCTCAACATTTGCTTATAGACACAGGGAAACAGAGAAACCTGTGTCAAGGTGGCTGGTTGCAAGACCTTCCGAATACTGACTTCAAGCGAGCAGTTTGGCATCTAAAGTAAAAAGCAATATACACATAGTACAACAAATACACATAAGATGACAACAATACACACAAGATAACTACAAAAATACATACAAGACATCTTAAAATACAACATGTACAAAAGGTAAACAACACCAAGGTAAAAAAGTACCGTATATAGTTTCTAGTATTTTTTTCCCGCACACATATTGTACTCACGCTTTCACCCCAGCCCTTCACTCCTCACCACTTTACTACTCATGTAAACTTTTCCAATAAAGTCTAATTTTTTCCCCCCTTCCCTACACTGCACTTCACTTCACTACACTTTTAGATGATTTTCACTTCATTTTACTTCACTTCTTTACACTTTTATATAACTTACAACGCACATTATCTTCCTTTAACTCGCCTAAATTATCACTTCCCTTACCCTCTTTTTAAAAGCAATTGGTTTGCAGGAGAGAGAGCCTAACACTTCTGCCGGTAACTGGTTCCAGTGCTGGATGATCCTATGCAAAAAGGAATATTTCCCTATATCCGTCCTTTGCCTCCCATTTTTTGTCATCTTTTTTTCCCATTTGCCAGCATATAACGAGTGAAATCCTTATTTGAAGGTGGATGCTAATTATGCCTGTAGCACCTGATCGCTTGCAGTTTTATTATTTGAGGTGTGTGTGGTTATTCATCCATGTGTTTGTCATTAGATGTCCCATTCCTCCTTGCATTTTACCTTGATAAATTGTGATTAGGTGTCTCTTTGTCATATACATATTTGAATGATTACATTTTGTCATTATTTTTAAAGTGTTTCCCATTTGCCTGTTTCTGGGACAAATCATCTTCGGTTATCCACGTAGTGAGTCTTTTAATAAAGACTGCCTACCGAAATATATAATGAACAGCCCTTTTAGGGTGATGTTTATGGCTGAAGCATCTTGGGGTTAATTTAAATACAAGTTGTTAGATTGATATTGCAATTGCACTTAGGTAGTATTATATAAACATAATAGCAAGTATTGTAGGCCTCTGGGTACATCTCTGGTTTTACAATGTTATGAATGCCCAGAAATTTCATGTATCTTTGGAGCTAGACTGAGCCATAACATTATCAGCTGAGTATTGGTTAGACATTCAAAGTTTTTAAAAAATGCTTTTCTTTGCAGGTGGGTGCAAGTATAAGTGTTGATATTTTGAAATATGATCAAGTGTCTCGACGAGCTATTCTGCGTTGTCCAAGTGCCTCATACGTGAAATTACTAAGTTCTTTGAGCTTGTGTGGAGAATACAGTAACATTTACTGTGCATACAGGGTTCACAATACCTCTCCATGTTTGCTGTCATTACTAGGCACAAGCAGAGCCTATAACCATCACTGAATATTCTGTTCCATTTAATTTGTTCAGCTGACTTGGGTCACTTATTCATATATTTAGGACATGTAATGTCTATTCATATTTATTCCTGTGAGAGTGGGGATTTCTGAAATTTAGTTGTGGAAGACGTAGTGAGAAATATTCACTATGCCAGTAACTTTTCAACAAGGTAAGGACACAGTAATTTTTGTCACTAAAGAAGATCATTCAACGCCAAGCACAGTCAGCTTACCAAAAGATGAACCTCCCCCAGGACTGATCTTGCCTGATGGTTCTATCAACTGGAGTTGCCCATGTTTGGGAGGCATGGCAACAGGTCCATGTGGTGTTGAATTTCGAGAAGCCTTTTCATGCTTCCATTATAGTGAAGCTGAACCAAAAGGTAGTGATTGTTATGAGGCATTCAAAACTATGCAAGATTGCATGGCGCAGTATCCTGCACTTTACAGCAGAGATAGTGACGATGAGGATGAGTTAGAAAGTCCAGTAGATGCAAACATTGAAAAAGAAGAAAGCAAAGAGAATAGAGAAACTGCTGTGACAAGTTCAGGATCGTCATCTTAACATGGTAGTAGTTTAGTGAATATTGTGATGATTGTAATGAAAGTAATGAAGATAACTAGTCTGTATTTATCTGTTAGATGGTCATGTGGCATGTCCACAGTGACTATAAATTAAGTCAGCACAGAATCAGCAAGACTTGTGTAATACTTCATGTCTGAAAATATTTTCAGCCTTTGTACTTACTGTGGTCAAGTCTGGTATTAAAAATTGTATGCTTTGCTCACTGGTGTATGATACTGAATTCATACAATTTAAAGCTGTTCAGAGTTTTTTTTTTTAAGCGCCTTAAAGGTGGGGCAGTTTGTCCCTGTGCACAGTACTTGACGTAGGAGATTTCACGTAGAATTCATAGGGCAGTGTTCAGATATCATTTATTGCATAGTAGTAGTTATTAATACTTAATTTTTAAAAATTTTTAAGTGACATCCCCAGTAAGCACATCACTTTGTTTATTGAATACACCATCAGTATCTTACAATGGGTACTAATTACAGCCCCTACTCAGGCCATCATCAGACCATGCATTATTTGGAATTAAAGAAAAACTATACAGTCATTTTAGATCTCTTCCGCTTGACAAGGGAATGAGATCTCGTCCCATTTTTACACTAAGACAACTGTATTTCTTTTTCTTTGATTCTATTTGCCTAAATAGAGGTCGAAACTAGTAACCATTGAAAATTATTTATGGTGTTGCATAATGGCATATTTCATAAATATATAGATAAACTTACAGTTGTGTCAAGGGGACAGGTTCTCTTCCCATTTTTTACACTAAGATGACTGTTTAGCTTTTCCTTTAATTCTGAATAATGCATGGTCTGATGATGGCCTGAATAGAGGCTGAAACTAGTAGCTGTTGTAGATTATGGAAGGTGTTGCTGTGTGTTGGTTTATTAAAAAAAAATTATTACTGTTTAAATTATATAAATCCTCACAGGGGCGACTTCACACTCTGCGCCTCTACTTCAGATATTTATGATAAGTATGAAAGTTCCACAGCCAGAGGTCCCTTAAAATATTTGAACTTGGGCTACTGTAGGCACATCTATTCTACAGGTTTAGAGCAATTTTTCTTTTGTTCATGCTGGAAAATAACCCTGAAATTGAACCTTATCAGTTTGCTCAGAAATAATTAATTGTACAGAACATTTCTACAAAACATAAAATGCAGTCCTTATTAACAAACACAGTTTTTTGTTTACAAGATCTTCTTTAATAATGATTACTTGACAAAGTAAAAGTTAAAATAATTTCTAGGTTTATAGTGTGAGTAGTTCAACAGTCATACACCTATGCAGGCAGTGTTGTGAGTGTTACTTCTGGCATTCCCTTGTTCATTATGTTTTAATGCACACTGAACATTTTTACCAGTAATGATGTTTATTATTAAACTTCTGTTGAAAAGAAAATCAAAATAATGTGATTTATTTTACATACTTAGTATTTTAGTCCTCAGAATTTCAAAATTTCACTTGTTTTCAGTTATTTTAATTCTGGCCTTGAATGTTACCCAGTTTTGTGTGTCATCATGAATTTGCCTCAAAAACTTAGCAACTCAGGTCAGTCTGTGGGTATTCGAAATTCATTCACTGTGACAAAATTTTTTTAATGATGCATCAGTCTTATATGTTTTTATACTTGTATGTAGATATAGTATACTCCCTCTCTGTTTTTGAGTTATACTGTGAAAAGAATGCAACATCACAAATTTGTGTAATTTGACAGCATGACAGTCCAATTCAAGTTACAGGTTCTGAAGTGCCATCACACTGATTGAAGGTTGTGAACTAAAAATTATGGAAAACTGAACTTATCAACTACATACATTTCCCCCCCTTGGTTCATTTGAGTGACTTTACATTGCATTATAGTTTTATTCCATTCTTTCACTTTGTAAAGCACATCCCATAACATTTTAGAATGTATATTGAACTTACAAAATATTATTTTGTAAAACAGTATTACAAAAACATAAAACTTGTGTACATAAAGGAAATGATTCTTTGTGTGTGATTGTGATAACGTGTCTTGCATTTAACCAGTTAAGCTAGCACTGCAGATGCCAGGTGTTTTCAAGTTGGGTGTCATGTTTGTGATCTGTAAAGGATTTAAGTGGGATTTTCACATTGGTTGGTTCTGCTGTGGAGGTTTATTTACCTACATCAGAGGAGGAGGTATGTGAGAAATTGAACATGTATCACACAAAGCCAAATCCTGACTGATTTGCATGTACAGAAATGATTTATAGGTAGTCCTACCCAAAGCCTAATATGCAGTTTGCATTTTACATGTATGCTCACGGTGATTCAAGTGTTACTGTTATTAGACGTTGAAGTGGGGTCACAGTTTGGGACCTTTTTTTTTTTTGTTTTGTTTTTTTGGCCAGTATTGTGTTTGTTTTTTTATTGTTTTTTTTTTTTTTTAATGTAAGCCAATTAAATACACTTTCTCAAATTTATTTGAAAATTAAATGTTTCCAACAGGTCCACAGTCCATCATGCCCGAAACATGTAGAGTACTTTATCAAATATATTTGAGAAATATTGCATCTCGTTGGCTTTCATTATAAGAATACATAACGATGCGCCGTCCTCCGAATGTCGAATTTTTGCTGTTTTGGTCATGTATGTTGGTAACAGTAACCTCTGGCTGTGTTGGGATTCTCTCAGAGGTGCTGACAGTGATTAGTCTCTGATATGCTGGATGAAAGCGAGACAAGTATTATAAGATTCGAGTGTTAATTTATAAATATTAGGCCATCAAGTTTTCGTGTGTTGGTCTGTGAGGTTGAATGTACGTCTGCTTTATGATAGGTGGGGGTGAAGTGGGTAACTTAAACGCACGTGGCGAACTCTTGCGAATTGGGGTTCGTGGAAGTACATTCGTTCCCTCTTTAAGATGTCGCTGCTGTTACTATGTGGACTTGTCTATCGCGCGTACATCTAATCCGTGATCACCAAGTTGCAAGCCTGGCTGGAAGAAATGTACTACGTTAGTCATGCCAGTCGGCGTTATTGAATGTGTGTTTAATTTTTCTTTCAAATACATTAAAATAGAACTTGCGTGATCCACGTAGAGAATGCAACTGGCCTTATGATTAGGCGGTCTTACAGTTAACGTGTTTCAAGATGTGTATATTTGTAATCTGAAGTTACGTCAATGCCCGTAAACGCCATATTAGACATGTCATGCGACTCGGGAAATAGTTTGTAAAGGTGTTTATTCATACCCAGATAGATGATCCGTGTGTATAAGTGATCGTCTATAGAGGCCACCAACGTTTTACTGACGCAATAGGTTCCGTGTGTGGTCAGTGAGTGATACAGAAGGATTCTAAGAAGGATTTGGTGTTTGTAATGTGAATTAGAAGAACTTGTGTTACTTGGTAACTGAGACCGTGCTCTAGTTGTAGTTAGTGACAAGTTTATAATGGAGACCAAATTGGCGAAGCCTCCGAAAGAGAAAAGGAGGTAAGGGTTAATATGTTCCTGTTGATGGCTGTGTATGTAGGTCAATATTTTAGCTTTCTAGTGTCTGGAAGAATAACTAGATCACTGTTACTAAGGCAAGATGGTGCGTACAGCGTGAAAAACAATCCCGTCCAAACAGGTAGGGGTGTTAGTGAGTTGGCAAATTTCCAAATTCTCCTAAAAACTGAGTTGATGTCCAGAACGCTTGCAGTTATTTGTATTTACAATTTGCTTAACGTCACATGTGGAGTTTTATGAGTTTGTCTTTTGTAATGCATGTTTAAAGAATTTATCTAGCAAACTTTTGTGCTCTTCTTAAAATTGTATTAGAAATCGTTGTTGGCCAGTATAACTTAAAATGGCTACATTTTACCCTTAGAATAGTAGGACAGCGGCAGGCACCCTGCATTTTGGGTAATCATTAGATAGTGTATGATGATTACAAGACAGTTTCACTAATTGTATAGAATTACATTTTTGCAGAGAGACCGTATTACCCCAGTTATTACGTTGTCTTGAAAGCCCGATTATCTTTTCTGCTGTTCACATTAGCTTAAGACTGTGAAATTCGTATATAACTGATAGGCATGTAAGCCATGCTTGTTACTGGAGAAACCTGTACATTAATAAGTTGATGTATTAATGAAAGTTACAGGAAGTTCAACTTTTAAATTGTGGTTCTTGAGGGTTGTCTCCCTTGGTGATCTTTTATGTGAATTTATCTGGTTCTTGTGGATAAGGTGAGGTTGTGATTAAGAAAACTCTGTTAGAAGTCATAAATATTTGGATTCCTGATGATCCTAATTGTGTCTTGATGAACATAGATATTTATCTATTTATTTATGTGCTTGCTTGCTTATGGTTTATTTAACAGTGCTTTCACTAACTTAGTTAATCAGGTATTGAATGACTAGATAAGTGTAATGATTTGGAGGGGAGAGGTATGGAGTAGTTTGGAATAGGCCAATGCTGACATGTACCTGAAGAAAATGAGGAAAACAATGAAAATCTTTGGGCTGGATGGGCAGTCGGTGAGCAGATACTTGAATCTTGTGACCACTAATGTATTAGGATTTGAACCCGCTTGTTTACGTTAATGGTGTTAACTTGCTGGGAGAATGTAAATGTCAAAAAGAAAATGCATAAATTTATGTGCAGGCCAGGAGGAAAATTAATCTAGAGGTACATATAAATAAAATGTGAATGTGCTATCAAACCAGAAGCAGGAATAAAATCAACCTAACCATGTGTAATAAAGCATTTGAAAATGTATTACAAGTCATCATTATTATTTTTATTATTCATTTCAGACGGCTTCTCATCCCCTGTTGTCATGATGTACAAAATAGTAATTTTATATTTTGTATGGTTGTGCAATACAGTATCACACATAGAAAGAATAATGTAAATTACATGTATCTGACAATGTAGTAATGGAGACTCTATTTACACATTGAGTTAGAATTCAGTTTATTTTATAATGATAAACTTCATAATCTGTAGAACCGTGCCATGGCTGAGGTGGTTGTTACCAGCTTCTTGCCACCGAGGCCCAGTTTGATCCCACATCAGTCCAAGTGGATTTTATGGTTAACAAATTGGCACTGGGGCAGATTTTTCTCTAAGTACTTTAGTTTTCCCTTGTCAGGATCATTCACCAGTGCTCCACACTCATTCATTCACTGACAATGGGTAGTCTTCATTGTTGTTATCATAAACTTAAAATTATAATTTATGCATGTCTTCTTGTGTACTATATAATGGACTGAACTTAGAGCTGGGATGGGGGGGGGGGGGGGGGGGGTAAGGGCTAAAAAAATATTTTTGGAGGGACAAAAAAATATGGGGTTTTTGCCCTTTTTTTTACCGGTTGTTTTC
>Ga0136643_10001743_pt1 | contig 27178 bp, 10 predicted proteins | sample TergutLab28metaG_FD_96883 | JGI IMG/M metagenome (GOLD analysis project Ga0136643, IMG submission 96883) | Labiotermes labralis P1 segment gut microbial communities from Petit-Saut dam, French Guiana - Lab288 P1 (version 3) (version 3) | ecosystem: Host-associated > Arthropoda: Insects >... | reverse complement strand
TTAACGGCTGTGGGGACCCGTTGCGCTGACCACGTGACACCCCTCTTTCCGCAGAAGTTGGCACTAACTTTGCCGACCGGCGGCGGCCGCTCTGTCGGTATAGTTCGCGTGCGGACTAAGGCCACGGAGTTTAGTTTAGTTTACTACAGACTAAGTTGCCTTAATATTAGCAACTGTTCTATAAGCTTGTCTCTCTCAGTTTTAAGTTCTTATTTTTCAATTTGTACTTTCCATTTGAACTACTCGATTCAAAATAAATTCTGAAACAAACGCGCATTTTGTTATTTGATAATACAACTTGGACGGACAGTCGGTCCATCGAAAAGTCATTTATATTGGTAATAAAGTACAAAACAGGGAAATGTCCCAATCTAAATTCGAGCCAGCAATCCTAGTGCCCGAACTGCCAACTATAATATTCCTATTACTTAGGGTTCTACTGTAATGACAAATTTTCTTTTCTATAGCATTGTATCATGGGAAGCGAATGTAGGTCCAGGCCTGAAAACGTGGTGAATAACAACAAAGATATTATTTGTTGAAAAGCTATTAGTCTCTCAGCTAATGAAGGAATTTCCTACCTTTTATGAAGCCCGAGAATATATTATCGAGTTAGTAAGGAGTGCACCACTGGACTTTACACAGGGCCAGAAAAATCCAACGCACACCCTCTGCTTCTTCAAGAGTAATTTTAATATGTATTTTCCTTCCAGTTCACACCTACGCTCCAGAAATAAACACTTTTCTTCCTGCCGAAATGTTGTTGGTTTACGTGCTGCCAAAAAAAAGGTTAACAAGCAATTCACATTTAATGTTCAGTTTATTGCAGTACGTAATTTCAGGACCCTAGTTATTCGTAAACGCGGCGATTGTCCCTACCACTGTGAAACTCGCATGTCGGCCGTATGGTTATTATGAGTCGCAGGAAATTAAAACCTCCAGTATCGTAGATTCATTCCATGTTTTATGAAAATCTATTACCTAGTTCTCAATTTGAAAGGTAGACACGTAAAGACTGGTTGGCGATATCATGTTTCCCTTTTCCTTTGATGGAGGAAAATAGGTGAGAATGTTTCATGAAACATGCATCATTTTAGTCAGAACCGTTCCCCCTGATTTAACTGAAAAATTGAAAACAGTGGCTATTGATTTAGTCCAGTGTTTCAGCTAAGGTGACTTCATTGTCAGTAGCCTATGAAAGGAGACTGCTGCAGTTCTGTGTAACCAGCGACTTACAGACGTGTGCAGCTTGAGACCAAGTTGCAAGACATAAAATCCAAACTCATATATTAATATAGTGAATGTAAGAAAATGCACGGTATGAATAACATTACATGCCAACTCATAGCCTGAACAGAATCGGGTATTGCTCGGATTACTTCCGATTATTTTTATTGATGCCACGCACACTGCTCATGACGTCTGTGCCAGTTAGTCATTGATATTATCTTTATCCTATTAAGTAGTAAGTCATGCGGTGTGCTACAGTTCATGACGTCTCATAAGTGGAGCTGCAACATGTTTGTCGATTTTTATCATACGTTAATCACTCGATCAGATTAATCTTAGCAGTTGATAAAACATCACAAATGCAATTAAATTATTAGTATATAGATGTGTCATTCAGTCAGGTTGGGTAACGCGATAAGGTGGATCCTATTGATAAAGTAACTAGTATTTTGCGAACCACAATATATCCACTCTTTAATTTTGCCTGTTTCGATTTTGCTTTAAGGATTGTTGTACTTGCATTATACCATACAAGGAAAATAATAATTACGTAATAGGGTCTGTATTTTATATATATATATATATATATATATATATATATATATATATTCTAACATATAATTAGCGGATTCAATTTTTCAATTTCTATTTCTTTCAGCCACTGTATATTCTAAGTTGCTTTCAACTTATCTAACCAACTATTCATGCACTAGAAATGAAACACAATCGACGCACAGTTTCCTTCCTACATGTTTCGACATTCCCGGTGTGCCATCATCAGGGATTCTTTATGTCAACACACGCAGCGCCTCCTAATAGGCCCAATGTATAAAACATAGACGCTCGCCAGTTTCAATTAAAACATAACATCACCTCATAAAAAGTTAAGAATATAAAAAGCAATAAATAGAATTTTTTTTTGAGCTCCATTTGTGCTGTGCAAAGGGGTTCACGATCTCCGGAGGATCAGTGGACGCCCAGAGGCCCAACTCGTAACCCAAATACGGGTAGAGTCCTGACGAAGCTATATATGTGTACTATGAATGGAGTAGATTTCTACTCTCTTTGGTGTATATTGGTTGAATTTGACGTCATGCACGGTGCATACAATATTAACCCTTATCCTGCTAACGTGGAGAATATAGTGAGCTACTAAAAATGCCAGCAAATGGCAGATGGGATTTAACTCGGCATTTAAAGGTTTAAGATTCGAAGTTACTATTAAACCTTTTGTCAGTAGTTTTACTGGCGAAGGCAGATGCACTAAATTTTTTTTTCAGTTACACTGTACAGCGACGAGATATTTCCTACTTATCAGATCTTTCCATATACCGTCGTACGTTACTTGCTTCGGGTAATTTAACAACACTGACGGTATCTGGCCTAGAAATGCTAACTGGTGAGTGATAAATCTGAAGATATTTGCAAGGAAGATATCGTGTTCTAATGGGGGTGCTTGACTGGAATAACTGCAGGAAACAACAAATAATCTCAGTCAGGAGAGCCAGGTTATCGGCCGAGGTTTTATCCAGACATCTTGGAAATAAAAGTTCAGAGTGTAGCTGGTAACTGTCAAGGTTCAGTGTGATCCTCCTTGATTAACACCAAAATGGCGTTGGATTGTACACAGTAAATAGTCTGGCTAGAAATAGACTGTAATTCAGAAAGTAATGATTGAAGAGTTCTGGCCATATTTATAGGATTTTTCGATCCCATTTAAATAGTGTTGAATGGTAGAATGAGTCTAAACAACGAATTCCAAATTATGTAGAAGTGAACAAAGAATCTAAAAAATTAGGGAGAAGCAAGCGGTCTCTGCCTTTTTTTAGGTAATTTTCAAATATTTGTTGGTGGGTCTTGATGGGAGTGGCATCTGGTCTTTCGCAAATCTCGGTTTACATTAGCAGCTCGTAGATAGCCAAGAGGTGCGAAACTGAAATCTGAGATTTTTAAGGGAGTGATGATTTATACTTTGGTCACCTGGGTTTGATGCTGTCCGGTCTGGTACGGGGTTACCAACTTCCCGAAAAAACTTGGTACTTCAAAATTAAGCGGGAAGGTGCCAGAAATGATGGTGACGTCCTGTCAGACACAGAATGTCAAAACATATAAAACATTATCTTGAAACGTACCTATGTTTTATCGCGAAGTGCGTCACAAGCGGAGGACTCCCGTCGGGAACTCCATGGCTGTTGCACCGGCCTTTCTGTGGGAACTACCGAAACAGATGTACCGGTGTCTTTTGAAGCCATGTATTATAGGGTCCTCCTGTTGTGCGGATTTCATCTGTTGTGCGGATTTCATGTACTCTGTCGCCTGCAACCCCAGTCGTGATACCACTTCTTGATGCAAATGTTTCATCTAGTTCAATTGCAGATATTTAGACTACTTCACGGACTGCAATATACATTATGCTGACAAGAGCTCAGAGGCTCATGCAGAAAGATGGCGCAGATATTCTTTGTTTAATATCTTCCCTCCCGTTTTTCTTGCACTACATTGTAATCGCGACATTCTTCGTTGCATTCCCTTCTACATATTGAAGCAAGTTTCCGTGGAAGCCGGAAATCCTTTACGGTATTCATGTAATAGAAGCGTAATGAATTTATGCACATCCAAAAGAGACGGACTAATTCTCCCCGAGGAAATACGATGGCGCCGACCAGTAACAGTGGCGTGCAGGCTCCCTGACAATTTGAATGCAGCGGCTTCTTACTGCTCACACATAAGCTGTACGTGCGATGCGCTGTGTGTGGCATAAACTGCAGCCTTATCCGCAATTCAGTTTGAAAATTCATGTCTAAACTGACATGTGAAACTTGAGACGGGTGTGTTTCTGATTCATGTCTTCTGGGGTGTTAAGCCAGTTCCACTGGTAAGTAATTAGCGACAAATGGAAGGATCGCAGTACTTTTTACTTCAGGGTCCACCAGTTCTTGGAATTTGCAAGGTTTAAGGTTCTCGGAGTTGTGTTGCTAAGGATTTGGGTGTCTTGAAATGTGAAGCTGTGTCGTTGGATGAGTGGTTTTCTGATATTTCGAAGAAAAGTAGTGCTTTTATCTTTGAGGTTAAACATTTCAAGAAGAACTGCGTGATTAATTTTCTTCTTGGAAGATTTCTTTGTTGAGGATTAAGGCATTACTTGTTTTCGAACAGTGGGGAAACTTCTCTCAACTACACAGTCACACTTTCTAGGTAACCTTAACCGATTGGCACTGACGATGAAGGCAGTCGGATTCTTCGAACCATCAGTAACTATTTAGCAGCCCACACGACGGAATATCCCGGCAGACTTGAATTTTCGATAGTATTTGTCTTACTTACCGTAAAATATTTTAAATATACCGTTTTCTCAGACAAATGTGACAGTAACACGTATCACACAAAATATGGCCAAATTATATTTTAGTATGGGGAAAGGAGTTTTTAAATAAATTTTTTTTTTAGAGAGATCAAGAATTCAAACGTAACTGGATGTGGATAGACTACTTGCTGGACAATTATTGGTGCATATTGTACAGTTTCGAGCAAATGTAATTTTAGTTTTTGTGTGACCAAAGTAACACCTGAACCTACTTTAGCCTACACAAGGATTATGTGTCACTTATAAATGCCTAACAAGCCATTCTGGGAAAAAATTACGCCTTCTGTAATTCATATAGTTTAATCAATATCGCGCAGGCACTAAGAACTGTTGTTCTGACATAACATTTTAACATTTTTTTGAAGTGAAGCTGCCTGTTAAATGAAACTGGTGTACAAATGTGTTTTATACACTGGACAAATTCAGAGGCAAAGCTTGTGTCTACATACGATTCCCTGCTGATTGCACCCTCAGAGTACCGAACATGTAGGTAGGAAACAGGGCGTCGACTGTGTTTAATTTTTAGGGAATGAATAGTTGATTACGTAGGTTGAATTAATAGTTTATAATTTATGTCTTAAAAATTGAATGAATCATCGAGACATAGAAAGAATGCATAATTAAGCAATACGATTTTCCAAAAGGATTAAATGATACCCTACTTAATTTTCTAATGGGTATCAAATTTCCGGACTCAAGAACTGCTGTTGACAGGTAATTTTTACCAGGATTTATTGAGTCACGTGTCATGTCACGTGACACTCCTGCGAATGCCTGTCCGTGGAACACGTATTCCTGTAATCCTTTTACTGAAAGCATATCGATTAGCAAATCGCTTGTTGGATTTTACTTAGTTGTTGATTCCTGTTGGTATGGCAACGCATATATTTGAAATCGCAACGGAAATGTGCGGCAGACCAGTTGTGACACATTTGTTCTCGTTTACAACACTGTGGTAGATTTTTTTTTTTCCTGTGGCGTAGCGAAGCGTATAGGCTGGATGTGCTTTTATAAATCGATAAACTAGAACAAATACTGGGAACTCAGAGGATTTGAGGTTTACCTAATGCTTATTCTGTTTTATGCCCTAGTCTAGATGAAGACAAATTAGAATCTTAACCCTTACCCGTGAGGATAAACGTGTATTTACTCTAAAGCAACATTTCACCATTCCAGAGGTTTTAAACAGGTCACATCTCACGCATCCCGCGCCCAGTAGCTCTGCTTGGGAGAGATCAAACAAGAGAGTTCTGAATAGGGTATTTTGTATGCCATGTGTGTGTGTTGAAATTTACTAATAAGGAGGCGCTGCGAATTATACTGGCCAAAAATTACGTTCTGAAAATATTGATAGATTTATCTTCGTCAATAAAATAATAAAACCTTCAATCAAGTAAAACGTCTAAAGCGTATTTGTAGCCTTGTCGGCATTTGAAGAAAACCAGGTGTCAATTGATTGTTGAAATATGTTGCAGTACAGCCCTGAGTGACAGCCTGGTACGTACGTACGTACGTTTCTCATCGGGTTAGATGGAAGTAAAAGATTTCAGTGAAATTTCGATATATGTCTGTCAGAATAAATGGCCTTACATACCTGTGTAAGGAAACAGGTTTCTCCACAAATGCGGGAACCTTAAATGGCACACTACTGTTTCTGATTATGTTTTCTTGTTCATCAGTTGCATTCCCTACCGTTTATAACAGTTTACTTACTGACACTTGTTTGCTTTATTTGCGGTCGATATTTCTTTATTTATGACTTAAACACTGCTTCCTCTAATAATTTTTACATTTCAAGCTGATTTAATATAATGAAAAGCTAATTTTAAAACAGAATAATAATATTAGTAACAATAAAACTCTAAAAAGTAGAGCCCATTGCCAGCTGACAGCCTGGAATTAACGAGATCGCTGGGCCTGGAAGATTAATTTTGACTTACACTTAACACACATGGGAGAGGTGGGAATTGAAAACAGTGTTTTGGTCAGTAAACCTATAGGTAATAAACCAGTCGAATAACTTTGAGGAAATGGGAATATAATATTAAAATGTAACCTATCTGGAGGCCATTACTTGTGTTGATGAAGACAGGATTCGTTCCACGATACGTTCAACTGCTCGGTTCTCGTGATCGCTGTAATAAATTTTCAGATTCAACAAGAGGCGGAGATTTTTTGGCTAGCTTATCGACCATTAGCTTATAATAAAGACTATACTCTGTGTGAGATATATGTGTAAATGAAAGTATGTAGTTAAACTAAATTATCTGTTCTCTCTAGGAATCTGTTTTATTAAGTCTGTGTGCAGAGGACCGCTGATAATTATCTGACCTAACGACTTGCTTGCAAATTATGACAGACGGAGCACTTCGGAAATGAGGTGATGTCCTTCATGCCACTTAGGGTAATGCCTGCTAGACAACACGAAATCAATCATTGCACCAGAACTAATACAATGGCCGTGAAATTGGACACAGAATCAATAAGCTAACAATACAATTCAGATTTTAATTAACGTAAAGCTGAAAGTTTATTTCGCAGTGGAATTCAGAAATACAGTTTCAATCAGCCCTGAACAATAGAGCATTGTGTAGCTTAACTTTGAAGATGTTATAAGTGGTGTAATTCATGAAAGTATTTTGTCAGTGACCTATATTCCTGCATGTCAAGGAAATGTTCCTACTCTTGTAGTTCGGGCGGATATTATTCAGCTTTACACTAACTGCTTTCAATGCCTTTCTTCATTACCTTCGCAGATTATTCTGTCGTAGGAGAAGAATTAAAGCGGTACTTCGTTAGGACTGCAAAGAAGGGAGATTTTTGAAAAGTTGTCACCTGAGATCATTTTCACAATGCGTTTCATTTGTTCTAATAGCCAGAAAAACATGTGCAGTTTCACTTTGGATTTCGACATATCTGATCCAGTGCAGTCATCTGACTTTTGGGTAAATTTTATTATAATAGGTCTATTATTGTACTGGTCTGGCAATCACTGCCAGTAATGTGTGCGTTAGGTTCTGTCAGCCAACATGTTACTGACTGCACTCTTCAGTTTGGACTGTGTTTTAAATCCAGTAGTAATCTAGACTCAGAGCAAATAATTTCTGATTTTTCGGAACACCGAAGTACACCATTTAAAGGGATGTTCTCTACCCTTATGGAAATATGAAGAAAGGTGGATGTTTCAGAGTACATTTGATATGCTTTCTGCATATTCCAGCAAATGTGACTAGTTAAAAAAACAGCTGTCATTCTAAACGATACGTGGTAAAAGAAGTGCTTGAATCTTGGTGGTGAATCGGTTCATATAGACAGACTGTTTTTGCTCTCGTTGTAATGGAGATTGACTCCTGGTCTTAAACTACAGTGAATATCCTCCTGTATTTCTCTGCTGATATTTATTTCTCGTCGCCTGATCCTGCAGTATTTTATTTGCAGTCGTCCGTTTCAATTACAGAGCCTCTCGTGGGATCTGTGTTGTATCGCCACAACCCGGTGCACCGCAAACCCTTGTCCACCCACAGTGTGGTATTGCGCCTGTCGGCGGTTAATATTGCATCAGGCGTTCTGCTTATTACATACAATTTCTACACCATTTCGGTATATAAGTTACTCCCAGTGCATGATATACTCTCGGCTGTTTGTCGGTAAATATTTTGTCTAATGTACGAGAAATAAAATGTTAGTACTTCTAAGTCGTGTGAACAAAAAAGGGGAACCATAAACGTTTATTTATAAATGTATGTGCTTATCAATAAATAATATTTTAAGTGAATGAATAATCGTCCTTGAAATCTATTTCACATTATGGGATTGTCGCTTTTTAAAAAGCATACTCTTATTCTGTACCCAATAGTGATTATTCTTAGTTGCACCTGAAGATTCATTGTGCATGTTGAAGTAAACTTTGTAATAATGCCAGAACTAGTTAATATATGAGTATTTCACCAGGGGGTTTCTTACAATAAAATATTATTATAAATGAAGTTCGTATTTATGTTATGACAATTATTTAGTACCAGTAACTACGTTTACGTCGATCTCGGTAGTCTTGCAGTCTAAGGCGTGGGTCTGCAGTCACTTAATTCCTGGGACTGACGTTAGGAATTTTCGTGTCTTTCATTTGTTGTGTGTTGTGTAGGTAGAGGGCTCTGTAACGGAATGACAACCCGCTCAGAGAAGACGTAAGGTGTGTGTGTGTGTGTGTGTGTTTTTGTATGTTTGTGTGATCTAGAAACTTCAACAGTGAGCCGGCCAAGGCCCGATTTAGGCTGTTGTGTAAAACAATGCGTGTAATTTAGACTGTCTTAATGCATGCATGTTTATTAAACCCCATAAACAAATTAAGCGATAATTAAAAAAACATGTAGCCGACAAATGACAGTGAGCGTACTGCAAGAAACAAGTAACGAATTAGTTTTATTTAATCAAGTCTGAAATGTAAAAATTAAATATTATGATAATACACACACACACACACACACACACACATACACACACTACATTTCAGCGTAAAATAGATAATATTAAATGAAGAATTGTAGACGTTTGCTTGAAACATTTTTTTGATTTATGAGGTGTACAAAGAGTTGTATGAGTGATATGAGGCAATTGAAATTTGCCTTTGTAATGTAACTAGAGAGTCACAACATTTTAATTCTTGGAAATAAGATACGTGAAATTTACATGATGACATTTTTTTCTGAGAATAGATTTTGAATTTGTAAATTAATTGAGGTTAGGGTGAAATTATAACAAAAATGATAATTTTTCCATTTCTCTTAATGTGACAGGATTTTTCAGGCCTCAGGTTTGGTAAACGGTTTACATTTTTTAAACAGACTGGGCACTCTCCCCATCTCTTTCTAACTGCATACGACTATATAAAATCGGATTTTCGGATCGTAGGGATGAAGGATTTTTGAGATTTATACATACATTTTTCAGATTCATAAGCAATGATATTTAATTTACTTCACCGACCCTGCATGTTAGGAACGACACTAATAAGAACTGATTATAACTGCTGCAAGGATCCAAAGTCCTTGAAAATGCTTTGATAAAAAGAGTGAAATGAAACTGAGTTATTGGTACTGGTTTTTTGGTGAAAGGTATTAAAAATTCTTTATAGTTTTGCATAATAGAAGAACTGGAATGGAGAATAAACTTAGAGGATGGAAAATTAATTTAGAAGAGAAAATTTTACCTACACCTTAGAAACCCGTGCGTAAAATTTAGGAAGGTAACGGTATATTAAAAATCGTTCAACGAAATAACATCTTTCTCTTTCTTCTTCTCCATATTTTTCTGCTTCTTCTTAGTCTGACCTCTGCTACCTACTCCTTTTTTCGTGTAGAAAGTTATCGTTGCACCAATTCACACTCAAAAAAAACAACAACAACAACAACAACAACAAGAACACACACACACACACACACACACACACACATATATACACACTCGTCAGGACCCCTCTGGACTGGGGATCGGCCCGTCCCAGAAATCTCTAACCGACAACACACAATAATTTCGAATTAAAAGTACGTAATATTTGCTTGGATGTGCAGGCAGGAAAGGTAGTAGTTATTACATTACATGGATATATTTGGTGGAAAATTTTTAATGCACATTCCATGCATGCGTCCATCCATCCACCAACACACACACAAACACACATGCGCGCGCGTTGTTATTACCTACTGCTAACGTGTTTCAGTGCCGTAACTATTCGTGATACCATCGCAATATTAGTCAATTAAAGCACGGTTAGTTAAATTATCGGCACTTTGTCATTGTTGCTTGCACAGGTCAGTAGATGTATTTCTCGGTCGCTGATGACCAATACTGCACTGTTATATTTTAAAATGTTGCGAAGTATCAACTTCAAAAGCTTATTCTTCAAACGATAAAGTGAGGGCGAAATTAATGTGCAGAAGAAGAGAAGGGAACATCAAGTACGCGTAGGAAAGCCATAGGGCGTATAAATTTTGAAGCGTATGAAATTATTAATATTAGGGGACAAATAGCGTTGCAGGACCAACATATAAGATCCGCCTGCTCATTGGCGGGAAGTCGGGAATGTCTGTCAGATATATTGTGCTATTATTACTGCTGTTGCTGCTGAGCAAATTCTTCCGTAAATAGGTGAAACATGTTAAGGTGGTCGGAGAATTTTATTTCTTTGTGACGGACAAAGCTTTATTAATACTTATGGCATATAAAGTGTAATATAATTACTGAAACTTATTCATTCAACTACTGCTACCATCTTTAAGAATGTGTAGGTATACTACTTCTATTGTTCGAAATTTGCGGTTTGGTATAGTTCTATCCTGCTACAAGCATTCCGGAGTGACAGTCCATTCTGTCTGAATTTCATATGATATTTCACATTTCCTCTAGGTAAAAGTGGAGCAGTACTAGGGTATCTCTTAACACCACTTCCTAATAAAACAGCAGTCCCGTTACAGGCCTGGAGTGGCCTAGAGGGTTCCAGGAAGTTAAGGTTCCCAGATTTCATGACAACGGCGTAGGATAGTGGTAAGGTTGTCAGCCTTATGCACCGGCCGCCTTTACCCCCAGGAAATGCTCCTGGTACTCATTTCTGTTAGAGGCTGAGTCGATCCCAGGAACATACCACTTCCTAATAGGCTACATCATTATCAAACCTTTCATAATTAGCTGACTGTAGAAAACTCTGTAATATAAGAATATAGCATGATAATATGTCTTGAAACAGAGGAAGTGTAATTATTAATTTCCATTTAAATTAACGAACTTGTTCGACTGTAAAAGTTATATAAGACCGAAAAGGAAAACAAGTGTACGTAATTAATGCGAAAGCCAATTCTAATGACCGCGCTGTCTAAGGCCGCTCGCTTGCTGGATTGCGGGTTCGAATCTCGCCGGGCGAATGGCTATCTCTATCTTGAGAATACTATTTGTTGTCAGGTAGAGATTTCTGCGAGGGGCCGATCCCTCGCCCAGAGGAGTCCTATTAATGTGTGTGTGATTGAGTGTGATCAGGTGCAACTATAACCCTCTACATCAACAATACGTACGTACAAATAGGTCAGACTAAGAAAGAAAAAAGTTGGGAAACAATATGGAAGGAATTAGTTATGCATATTTCAAAGTGTTGTTCAAGTATTAACGTGCTGCTTTTGAGAAAGTGTGTCAGGGTAGCCTATTTACGGGCGAAAAATCGAAACCGAGACCTTTTGGCCATTACTGAATCGCTACAACCAGTCGCTTCTGTTAATATTACTGCATGTGTGAGGTCTATATGGTAATATTACGTTGTTGTGTTTAATTATTTACCGATAGCCACCAAATCTGAACTGTGTATAGCACACGCGTGGAGAGTGCGGTGTATGAATTTTCAGGATCATCCCTCCAATGAAAGTCAAGATACAGCCGACAAGGCATATTGTTTTCATGTGAAGTGTCCGTAATTAATGATCAATCGGGGGAAAAAATATCTTATTTTCTAGGGCATGCGTTAAAAGTCGAGGTACGAATTTTGAGAAAAATCTCTCAAATGGAAGGGGAGATGCAACTGAAAGTACTATGTATTCCTTGTCCCATTCATTACACTGGTCAATAAAATTTACCTTTTTTTTGTATAAATAGGTGAACTTAGCAGTACTTTTCATGTTAAATTCAGATATGTATACAGAAAGTTTTTATCAGGCAGGGTTTAAAAGATACAGAGGAATTTAAATGTGTAAAATTGTATTTTATTTGCTCATTAAACAGGCAGAAACTTTCCTCTATAATTTTGAGGCCTATGACTTTCGCCAGTACTTGGCGTCAGGTACATCCCTCTTCAGTGTGCGGCAGTAGTCTGCCAACATACTTGACGTACACTTGCCTTGGTACCGTTTTTTCATAGCCATAATATCTTGGTAAAAATCTTTCTCCGTGTTCGTCACTGACTTCGCCGAAATATTCTGGAAAAAAATCCAAATGCGACTCCAGATAGTGGATTTTCAGGCTCATATTGCATCCCGTAGCTTTGTACGAAGTCAACACGTCCTGCACAACATCCTGATATTTCGCTGCTTTCTGATTTCCTAAGAAGTCTTTGCAAGTTCTCTTAAAAGACAACCATGCATTTCTTTCAGTTTCATTCAGGTCTTAATCGAACTGTTTGTCTTGCATCAGTTCCCTGATCTGGGGGTCCTATAAATATACCCTCCTCGTTTTTTGCGTCACTCACATTTGGGAACTTAATCCTCACATATTCGAATCCATGGCCGGTTTTATCCATACCTTTCACAAAGTTTTTCATGAGGCCTAGCTTTATGTGCAAAGGGGGCAGATAAATTTTCTCCGGGAGAACAAGAGGAGTCCGTGATATTCGTTTAGGCCACAGTTTATTTACATAGTGATCCTTCTTGTCCCGGCTGTCCCACTAGTACAGGAAACAGCAGTAATTTGTGTACCCGAGTTGCATTCCGAGTAACAGTGCCACAACCTTGAGATCACTACATAACTTCCACTTAAATTCGTCATACTAAATCTTTCCCAATAACAGCTTCATGATTTCATAACTTTCCTTCATGTTGGCTGCATGAGCCAAAGGAAAGGAGGGGAATTTCTTTCCGTTGTGGAGTAGAACCACCTTCAAGCCTCACTTCTGACGAATCAATGAACAAGCGCTGCTGAATTGATCTGAGTTATATTCATGACCAAGAACTTCCATAACGGAACAAAAATCATTGCAAAACATGGCACCATCTTCCAGGGAGAAGAAATATGTTTTTACCATGGTACCCACGGTAAAAATACACCAAAGTTTCCTGGCGCAGAAGATTCCAGCCCTTTAACATGGAGCCTAAAAGTTCTGCTTGCTTCTTTGACCGTTTCAAATCGCGGACGATATCATTCAGGTTACCCTGAGTCAGCAGGTGTGGTTCATTGGAAGAACAGGCTCGTGGAAATGTTGGATCATAATCCATACTGTTGCTAGCTTGGCCTAAATCTTCATCACTTGTCTCACTGTCACTCAGCGTCATGTTTGTTGGAGGTTTTGGCACAGGTAACTCCGCAACTTGAGGTACTGGCCTCATCGCATATTATAAATTAGGATATTGAACAGGGTGTTTGGACTGTGCTGTTACACCAGTGATGCTGGTCAGGCAGAAGTAACAATGTAGGCTTGTGCATTCACATAGTGCGATGCAACGCGAAAGGTATGGTTGATAGATAAATTCTGGAAGCATATTTGAATTCAGCGTCCAACAATACATCAGAAACAGACATTTTTCCTCAAGGGAAAAAATCGTTGTTGACCAGTGTTATTGATCAATCTCAGAAAACTTGCACCGTGTGTAGGGTATGTGGGAAGGGTGCGAGGTATACATATTCAGAAAATTCTCTCCAATGGTAGTCGAGATATAACAGAGAGGGTACACGGCTTTTCAAGTAATGTGCCCTTGATTTTTGGCCGATCAGGAACAAACTGTCCCATTGTACAGCTTGCACGGAGAGTTCGAGGAATGCATTTACAGTAAATGCCTTCTATTAGACGTCGAGATTAGCCGTAAAGGTAATCCTACTCCAAGTAAAGAGACTTTAATTTTTGTCCCATCGGAACCAAACTAGTAGCATTTACATGACACGAGTGGAGAATGCGCGGTATGATTTTCAGGAAAATCCCTCCCATGAAATTCGAGATACAGCCGAAATAACACACTGCGCTACAAGCGCCCTTAATTTTTGACCAATCACAACCAAACTTGCACCGTTTATTGTTCATTTGTGGAGAACGAGCAGTACGAATTTTCAGGAAAATCATTGGAAACGGCGCTGAGATACAGCCGAAGAAACCAATTGCCGTTCTAGTAAAAGATAATTTCTGACCGATCGCAACCAAAATGGCGCCGTTTGTGTTGCATTCATCGAGAGGGCGATGTAAGAATTGTAAACATCCCTCAAATGGAGTACAAGTGTCCTTATTTGCGACTGATCGTAACCACTTAGAGCCGTTTATTACTCATGCAAGGGGAGGATGAAGTTTGAGTTTGAAAGAAGATTTCTTCATTGGATCTCGAGTTACGGACGATAAGGAAATAAAGTTCCCCTAACTTTAGAGAAGTCGAAATTATAATTGCTACATTTGTAGTGCATTCGTGGCGAGTACAAGTTTTGAATTTTCGGGAAAACCCCTCCAATGGTAGCTGAGAAACAGCGGAAAAGGTTGTGTGTTTTCCAAGACAGTTCCTTGATTTATTTATTGATCGCAAGCACACTTACACATATTGTAGCACACGGGTAGAGCGAGCGAGGTATAAATTAAAAAAAAAAATCTCTTTATTCTTATCCGAGATAGAGCGTAAAAGATACTTCGTACTCAAGTAGAGTGGCCTTAATTTTTATATTGTGTTTACAGTTCAGCACTTTGCCCCTTGCAAACTTTTTATTTAAAAACTGAATATGAAAGTTAGAAATAACCACTCGATAAACCTGAATATTCTCTATGACAGAGACGAGAGAGGAACTAATTTCCATTTGTCCGGTCTGCCATTTCCAATTCACATCTCAAATGATATCATTTAATGTGTACAAGCAGATTAGCCTACTTTTCATGCCACGAATGCCATTTCAACCGTACAAACAGCAAAAAGCGTAATGGTCTTCGACTCACGATTGCGTTATTCACAGTTGGCTTTCTTACTGATATAAAGATATAATCAGCTCGTGTCACAAGATTTTACTCTAAGATATTCAAATGGGACTCTCGTAGCGTTCTACACAGCCCACTAAGTTTTCCCTCCATAAGAATCTTGGCGGAGACCACGCCCAAAACCTTTATTTGCTGGTCGCTAGGAAGAAGATAGGTTACATGGAGAGGTTTCAGCTTGCTTGTACCTACATATGAAAATGATCTTAGGCTATGTAGTATGAAAAACTGTGCACAGAAAAGCACGAAAGGCATTGGCAATTCGTAGTCCAGTATCTCAAAAATAATTTTTTTTTATTCCTATAACAGTAATACTTCTTGCAACTTACGTGTGTTTGTTCTGCATTTCTATGTAAGAAGTTTCCTTGTTGGTGCCCACATCGGATATCATAGTTTTGTTCTTCACCAGACTTTACATTTCCCCACTCCATCTATTCCGCGGAGCACACGTGCCACCATAAATAATAGCAACCAAATTATAACTGGCCTGTCTGAAATTAAAAATATATTATGGCTTATGTGGAAAAGCTGTATAACTCAATTGTCGCACTGTCCATGTACTTGTAGATACCAAGTTCATTGCGAGGGCAATAAACATGTTTACTAATGGTCATTGTGTTTTGTTTGAACAACAAGCGATACATAACCAAAATATATTTAGGTCCCAAAAACGAAATTATAAAATGAACCTGATTAGCAATTTGGCGGCTGGAGGAATATATACAACGAAAATTATTTGCATTTTGCACCCTGTTACCCGAGAAAGAAGAATAGTCGCAGCAAATCTTATTGGTAACTTTGGCTCTGTTACTGCGGATGGAGGAGTCGATGCAGCGAAATGTATTGAAATTTTGGTCCCTGTTACATGAAAATAGAGGTACAGATGCAACGAAACTTTCTGGAATTTTGGCCTCTGTTACCCGAGAGTTGAGGAATAGATGCAACAAATCCTATTGGCATTCTGGGTAAGTTACATGAAGATGGAGGTGCAGGTGCAACGAAATTTATTGAGGTTTTGGGCCCTGTTGCCTGAAGATTTGGGGACTGATACAACGAAAGTTTTAGATCTGTTGAACTCTGTTACCTGCTGTCGGAAACACAGATATAAGGATTTAAAAGATGTTCATACTTTTCAAACAGATCTGGAAGTTAAACGCCTCTACTCAACATTCCGTACAGAAAATTTGCCTCTGAGTCCAGAATCACAACATTGCCTTATGAACCATTTTATTCGAAACATTTTCAGGACTTAACTGGTGGTCTGTCAGAATTTGTGAATATATCACCTCTAGAGCAGACTGTTTAACGCTACCGATTAATGTTGGTAGTTTAGAATGCACCCTTAAAACCCTAGATATTAGCTTCAACTTAAAACACATTTTCAAGCGTTTTGTTTAAAGAGATTCTCAGTTGCTAAGACTATGCAGCGCAGGTGGTAGATGACTAAATGTGCCTATGTTGTACTGGTGGAAAGTTGCTGACAGGGAAAGCCGAAGTACGCGGAGGGAAAGTGTTCCGGGCCTATTTCTTGTACCATAATCCCACATGGTCTAGTATGGGATCCAACCCCGTCCTCCGCGATAGATTAAACAAAACAAAACGTAAATTAGCATACATTTGGACAGGAGCACTTTGTACTCACCAGCACAATAAAAATTTACAGACGACAAAGATCTTAAATATTGCTTTAAAAGTGACGCGGGAAGTAAATAATTTTAAATTCCCGAGATGCAACTAAAAAGCCAGTTGTAATTCGTGTCCGGGAGTGAACTGCCATATAAAGGAGAGAGGATACTAGTCAGCAGTGCGTATACAGCGTAATTCGTATGTCCCTCCGGGTTTTCCGACCTCTGCAGTACAGTAGCCGTAGCCGGGATGGTCACGCCGAAGGGGAGCATGTCAACAGAGGGAGAGACACTCCAAGTTTCTGTCCTACCGTACAGGTGCTCGATATATCAACCCTTGGTGACGCGGCAGTTGTCAATCCTATAATTAAGTTCGTGCCACACACGTTGTGTAAATCATATTAACTGCTGCCAATTTTTCAAAACGGATTTGTTTATGATTAAGGTAAAATTGTTAATTGTTAAGCGAGCGAACGCACACATCAACAAGCATTACATTTTCCATCAATTTCTCTCAGCCTTTGTATTTAACGCCGTTCATGAGCCGAGCGGTTTTACTTCCAAGATCGATTAAATATCTAAAATGACTTCAGGATAAAACGGTCATATAAATGGCAGCCTTCTGTGTATTTACACCGCATAGGATTTTAGTTGCGTTCCGTCTTTAGGATTAACATGCTGCGATGCTAACAGGATAACTGATTTTTTTCAGGTTAATTGTGAAATGGCTGGGAGGAGGGGGAATTAAGATAAACTCACTCTGAAGATGGAGGCGAAACGTTGCTCCAATACGTCGGAACAGTACTGTTGTCTTACAGCATGGCGCAACGCAGAAGGCTTCTTGAGTAGCACCTTCCTTGAAAGCTTTAGAACTTCCAACCAACGGTAAGGCTTTTTACTTTAACTATATATATTTATGCTGGACGTTACAATTGTTCATAGAATGTAATGTGTAAATGGAGTTTCTTTTATAGACATATTTGATTGTTTTATTTGTGACTAATTTAATTTAGCTTTTATGATTATTATCTGTAAGTTCGGAATGAGCGGTAGAAGCGTTGGTTTCGACAGAGGCATTTGTAGTGGCCTATTCGTGGAAGAAAAGATATCTGGGCAGGGGGAATTTTAAGAAGTTCAGACAAATTTGTGAGTTGAAAGTATTACACCACGTACGATTATGCAGGGTCTAACAACTGAACACCTGGACTTCCTACGTAAAGGAATGGCCAAGATTTTGACCATTTTCGTCATACTCGACGCTACATTTTATGCGCTAAACGTCTCTGCCAATCCCGGAATATTTATGGAAGAGATTACTCGGAAGTTTTTTTTTGTGGAAATGTTACATTATTACTAACATAATTTGCTGCTTCCGGCACATAAAATTGTAAGTAGGGATTAAATCATTCCACAACGTTGGGTATTTTAGAACTGCGTGGAGAATTCATTAGCATGACGCAAAATTAGCTCGACAGGCTTGTTTGTTTTTGCGGAATGGAAGCTTAAACTTCTGAAAACTTGAAGGTTGATATTTTCAATCTCACAAGCAAAAGAGTTTAGATTTATGTTATTAAGTTCGGTAGTTTTCGGATCTCAGAATTTCTGGCCTTCTCCACCGGATACTTGAGTTCTCGTGTTTCGAAACGCAAGGTTCCATCTGCCATAACCGCTCACTATATATCTCACTATATATCTCACAATATCGGGTTCTCCCGAAAGTCTTCTCGCATAATTTTATAGAATTTATTTTCTTCGATACTTTAAAAAAAATCTTTGTGCTGTTGGAACATTCACTGTAACTTTGAGGTGATTTATTCAGTTGTATATATAATGACAATAAGAGACCAATATACAACCGCCGAAAACAAATGTAGGTTTTTTTTTAAAATTATCAGCTACATAGCTTTGTCACCAGCCGATACACGTAACTAGTTATTTACAAAATATATAGTTATGTTTGACGGTTATATACTCGTAGTGGTATGTTAATGTCATTGACTGTAACCGTAAATCAGACTTAATCCCTAGGCCTTTATGTCACTGACCACCTAAACTATGCAGCCCCACACCGTCAGCTTCAGCAATTGTGGCTCAGAGTTCCTAACCTTGCTGTATGTTAGACCTTTCAAGATTTCGGGTTTTCATAATTATATGTGTAGCATTTTGTTATAAACTCGCGTAGAGCGAATAGGTAGCATGTCACACTTTCTTATTACTTCAGTCTTTTTAAAGCTATCTATAGTTCCAAGAAATTAAGTTGAGATAGTGTTTTCTTGTGTTCCCTGATTTAATCCTTAAACACAATAATGTGGAGCGGCATAGAGATAATAGCAGCAAGAAAACTTGAGCACATGTGGTTTTAAAAGCTAAAAGTGCTCTCTAGGATGCCCTTACTGCAGTACACGTAGTTCAAGTTTAAAATTCTTTGCAAAATTTACGCAATTATGGGCATTACACCGCATGTCTCTTGTCCGAAGTACTGTACACGTTGCAACGCCACTGTATGCAGGAAAGTATATAGTTTGGTAGAATATAAATTTCTCTACGCGTCGGTCTAATGTAAGACTAGCTGTATATAAAGCTAAGCAAAGGTTGGCTTATATATTTTTGTCAGAAATGAACACCAAGGCCTATAAACTGCAGATCCTACACACAACTGCCCTTCTCTCCATTCGTCATTTAACGACAGTGGTGATGAATTTACAATGATACAAGTGTTCATGTAAAACACAAGTCTCCTTACAGGAAGTTAAACTGGCTAGAATAGTATTTAGAAAATTTCGCAGCGAGAAAGGGAAAAATATTGAAGGGTAAATTAGTTTAAACCGACTCCTCTGCAAATAGTTTTTGCGACTGTAGATATTTGAAGAAAATCGAAGACAACCATGAATCTGCAGACGTCAATGTGCTTTGGAGGAATATGTTATGATTGTGGTCTTCTGAATTGTGACACCGCGCGGTTCTTTCGCTTGTAACCTACTTGTCATATAAACTAATTTACGAGTATGTAAGGAAGATTTATTATTACCTTCTTGCCAGTATTGTCGTAACTTCATGTTGTTATTGTTTAGCAAATACGATTATTAAAATTAGCCAATCGGGCTTATCTTCTCAACGACCAAGGACTAGCCGCCATTGCGTGTGTATAATGGATATAGTTGCTTACTGTTATAAGTTAAGGGAGGTAATTTTGTTTGCATGAGTCGGACAAATTTTTGCTACAATACTTGGCAGATAAATGTATTTGAGCAATAAATATATTGTAACAAATACACCCATCATAGGTAAGAAAGTGAATAATAATTCTTTTGGAATCTAACGTTAGTATGGTAGTGTAAGCCAGTCAATATCCGCGTGGTTTCATTCTACTCTGATTGTACCATGTGCAGAATGGAGGTTTTGTGTCTACCGTGGGGAGAGTCGAAATGAAGGCCTGCAGAAAGATGCAATAACAATAAAAGGCAAGACTTGAACTAAAAACGAGGCATTGGACTTAAGTTTGTGCGCAGAAGAGAGGTTAGTTGTAATATGTTAAAAGGCTGAGGTCAGCGGGTGTACACTGATTGTCAAGCTATCTGGGAGGAGGAGGTAGAATATTTCTCCGAAAAGTTGGTATCCGCTCGCAAGGCCTCGTAGTCTTAGAATTCGAAAGGTTGAAATCAAATCTACCTTATATTTGGTGTCGTATTTTCTGATTACCATATGAGGTAAAGACTATACAACCAGTAAACTGTCCCCAGAGCATCGTCTATGCATAAGAGCGTACCGTTTGTAGGCAAGTTTACAACTAAGACAGGAGAATCATTCTGTTACTAACCAAAACTCACTTATACCTTTGTGTAAGTGAGTTTGCGTTCTACCGACGGCGTTTGTGTCGGTCTTGCTCTTACATGCAACTGATAGTCACGTGGCTGCTAAGTGATCACGTGCAGCACAGACCACCTGCTGGCAGAGGGTACTTCTCTAGTTCTTCGCAATTATCGTTTCCAAGTTCCACATTTCTTTCTTCTGACAATGCCTTCTTGAAAGAGAGGCTGTAATTGGAACAGAGTTACAGAACGCGTCGGTAGTGTTAAACCCTTAACTTAAATTACACAAACTAAAATTAGCAACACAAGCGTCGAATTTAATACCATTGAAAGAGTAAACGAATTTTACTGCGTAAATGGGACTTTCATCTGTGGTCTGCTGTATGGCAAAGGTTATTTGTCTTGCAGCGAAAGTGTTAAGCAATTCTATGTGAGGATGCTTAACCTCAAAATTCGATTGTTATATGCTCATTGCACTTGCCAAGTCAAGGAATATTTTCTGAAAGGGGATTTGTTCACCATGGCTAAAGGATTTTTAGCCCTGTTCCCTTCCGAAAAAGGAAGAATTAGGCTTCTGAAACTACAGTTGTTTCTGTATGTGGTGTGTCCTATTTCGCGTTCTAATCAGTTTCCTAATTTTTAAGAACATTGTGGTATATAAGGCCAAAACAGCAGGCAAATTTCAAATTGCCTAGAACTAGTAAAAACGGACGCATGAATTTTCGAGTTTGAAAGCCACTTGCGCTGCTTTCTCTTACCTGCTGACTTGGTATGTTACAATAGGTTTTGGAAAAATATGTATCCTTTTATAGAGGCAGGGGTTTGGAAAAATGTCAAAGAACAACACGTGGTCTTTAAATATTTTCTTTAGATTTCAGTTTGTTGAATATAACAAAGTAATGGCATTAGGAATGCTGATTATGGTACCATACGTGCGCAAACCATGTGTATATTACAGTATGTAAGTGAACAGCCACAATTTTGCAGACATCCGAAAAAATTGACGTGTGCAGTATTTGTACTTAATCAACACGTTTGCACATAAATAAAACGCACCAATAACCTTAGTAATATCAATACTGACGTAGAACCAGAAGTTTTCAATAGAAAAGCTAGCTTCGATCTTCGTTCAGAAATTCTTGGTGCTGCCAACCCAACACATCAACAAAGTCAAACGTGCAAAAATTATGTTTTGTAGAAGTTAGCTTATATATTTTAAACTAGCCTAAATATCATATACAGATACTATATACGTCTGAAGGAAATCGACAGTTGTATCTATATTATTGCAGTCCTTAAGTAAGACAGTTAGCAAAGTGCTGTGAAATGGGGATAGTGAAGATTCAAACCAAATACAAGGAAGAAAATACGTGGCAATTGGAATATTATTGATAAAAATTGAACGGAAATTACTGGAGGTAATCCTATCCCCAAAGCATATAAGGTACCGTTACGTTAAGGCAGCTCTTCTTTGAGTGGCAAGCATGCACATTCTGATTTGTGTAGCCATGTCTTTATTAGGGGCTGATTACCAGTGTATTGATTTTCGTCCTTCAATTATTGGCAACGGATATAATATCTTATTTCCGTCAAGAAGGGTGAGTGTTATTGACGTCCTTACCCCTGCCGCTTCTTTTTTACTTTCTCCTCCTTTCTGTTCGCTCACAGACTTCCAGGAAATTGCGTAAGGCTTGTTATTAGATTATGAACAGTAGGGAGTAGAGACAGACTGCCGAGCAAGTGGACTGATGACTCTCAAATTTCGCACTGAGATTTGTCAGTAAAGAAATATAATTTAGTGCCCTTACGTGAAAGAAACCAAGAGGCTCTTACGAGTGCAGGAATAGAAACATATCAAAGTGTTTAAATAAGGAAGAAGCATGGAATGTCTTTCAATTTTATAACCTTTCTTTGCGATTTTTTTGTGTTTGCATTTCCGCTTCTGTCTTGTGTAACAAATCTTGAACGACTTGATGAACTGCTGAAGGCACGAGGTTTGTTCTTTAAAACAATGGAGTATACTACACTTTTTTTCTTGTAATAACTTTTCATTACTAATAACCGTGGATCTTCTAACGGCTGATGTTGTCGGTACGTTACTAACGGGGGAACCACACACGAATCAAAACCAAGACCATGCAGATTACGTTAATATCACATGGTAGTCACACAAAATAATTTGTCATTTGGTTTTGAGTTTAATTAACGACTGAATATGGACTATAGTATGGAAGTAGTATAAACGTAACAAATATTATGCAATTCATGTACCCTAAAAGTTTCAAGTATGCAGAAGCAGTAAGATGTTACGGGAAATTATGTACAGAAAATAATAAATAAGAAATAAAACAACATTGCGAATTTAATGCTAGCTTCTTTCCATGTTATTGATTCGATGACGTGAGGAGAAGTTTAATAATTCCTTCCTAGGTCTTTGTTGTTTTAAAATAATTGCTTGGCGAATATATGTTTTTAGGAGTAATTTCTGCACAGATCATGCTTCCTGTAGAAAACGTTAATTGTGTAACATATAGTACTCAGAATGAAGCATTTCTCGAAGCAATATGCCACGTGTACGCAGTTTACCATAGGACAAAGTTGTTACAAATTGCGAATCACTAAGTATCTACTTAATAAGCAGTCAGTACACCGCCGTGCATTGCCGGCAACCTATCTGACAAAACTATAATACGGGTAACTTCACTCCTGCAGATGCGTTTCCCTGATCAATTCGGGCCCTCTGCTTAAAGGCAAGATACCTTGCATGCCCATAATCATAGCCTTTCATGTGCATTTGAGTGTTATCACATTACCATTATATAACTACTCTAAGCAGGAAACTATTTCTTGTATTTTGTGTTGGTTTGCCGTGTTTTCCGTGGGAACCAAAATCCCTTTTACATTAAATATCTCCACCAGACTTCAGCAGCGAATAAGACTGAAAGGCATACTTAATTAATGTGTGTCTTTGGGATAAACCTGCACAGATCACACTCTAACATTGCTGATTATATTGACACGGTGTTTTTTTTAATGAGGCCCTTATCATTGCTGTAGAAGCGTACTCAGTCTTTGGAGGGTGAAATGTGTTGAAACGTCGACCAAGTAGTTGCGAAAAGAACAAATGAATTTCTTTGCTAAATGAAGATACCTCTAGACGACCGTCACTTTATTTTTTTTTATCAGGTATGTTTCCAGAATTTTTCTGAAACTCAACTTGCTTATTTAATGAACTCTTCATTCCGAAGAGCTGTAATGTTAGTGTGGATCAGTGGGAGAATTTTGTGTGGGACAGTAGCACTTTGTGTGCGGGATTTTTGGAATGTTTTTGTTGGATTTTGGACTATTATTTTGCCACTAATTAAAAGGAAATATTTATAGGTACGTAGATTTAAAATAGGTACAACATTTTCCCACAAAATATCTTTCCAAATCTATGGAAATACGTTCGTGGCATAAAGCAGTAGCCACTTGAAGAAAAGCCAATCCACACTGTACGCAAAGATTCAATTCCTGCCTTACATATGGCACGGAATCTTTCCGTTATAAAAAGAGTGTGTCGGTAATGTGTACCAAAAAGTATATATAATTTTTGTAGGAATTACATGGAGCATAATATATACAGTGGGCAATTACAAGGCTTCCAGTCGTTATAACCAGTGGATTTTACATTCATATCTGTATTTAAGGTCACACCATGACTATGAAACCTATTTGAACTTATTTATTAGCTTCCTCTTACGTAAAGAGCTTGTCCAGAGGGCTCCGAAGCTACAGTAATTTAATGTGGCAAGTACTGCACAATTGTTATGCAACTAATAACCCAAACACTGTAACAGCAGCCTACTCGTATATAACACTTTGAAGCTAGAAACTGATAGAATAATATAAAACAATGTAGTCTGTACAACAAAGATAATCGTTACAAAGGCCAACAGGGCAATTTTGCTTAGGGTAATAATCAAGACTCACTGGTAGAATCACACGCAATATTCAAACACACGTTTTGATCAAAATAGAGAATATTGTGTCATTACCGCAGGTCTTTCCTCCACAGAGTAAATACAGTATTTTAAACCGTTGAGGAAATTCGGAACTTATCAGGCAGTATAGTGACGTGAAATGGACTTGAATTCCAGTGTTTTGATTCCAAACGAGGAAGTGATATTATTCTTGTCCACCCTATCCATGCCGGTCTGGACATAAACCGCTGCAATATGCGGCGCCTGTCGGAGAAATGTTACAAGTAATAACGCGATCAAAGCAGTCAGGGTCACGTTCACCTAGTGCTGAGATTAAAAATCGTCGAAGCTGCATCTATATTTACTTTCAAATCACGGTTACTCGGCCCTTAATTGTATTCAGGATCTTGACCTTTGTCGGAATTATCATTTAGGTTCATTAGATTTTTAAATAAGAACATTAGCACTGATGTATTGTTAATAGTCCAAACATAGGCCATTCAGTTAAAAATGTGCAAGCAGTGTTGAAGATGAAGATTATGTAAAATTTGAAACTAACGTTGAGATAAAAGCGCCCATGTGGATGGAGTTGAGACTCCATAAATATGTTGCTTTTAATAGACATTTTTCAGAAGGTATGTGAGAAATGTTTTGGGAAGCTCAAATTAAATGAAATCCTACAGAATACTTTCCCGTAGCTGCGTGGTTTGAATAAGGAAATGTGGATGTGATTGCTGCTATGTTGTTGCTGCATCTAATATATATATATATATATATATATATATATATATATCTGAAAGTTTTGAATAAAGCCTTCGATAGTAGCATGCACACTATTTTTTTACATTCAGAGGACCGGTCATCGTGATATATTCTTATAATAAAAGCCAATGAGATGCACTATTTCACAATTTTATTTGATAAAGAACTCTACATGTTTCGGATAGATTTATTGTCTATAATCAAGAGTCTTGTTACTGTATTCACTGAAATATGTATTTGTCATACTAGTTACGTTGACTGTCTGCTAGCGAGGTCGGGATGGAACTACAGCAGACGTCAACATAACTAGTATGACAAATACCTATTGCTGTGAATACAGTATTAAGACTCCTGATGATGGACAGTCAATCTGTCCGAAACTCGTAGAGTTCTTTACCAAATAAAGTTGATAAATAGTGCACCTAGTTGGCTTTTATTATAAGAATATAGCACATACACATGTATTATAGCGCACGATCATGTCTTTCACAATTGCTCAGTGCCAATTAGTCCTTACCAAGGAATAGAATAATTAACATTTATAAGCGAGAAAACATTTTTTTCCACACGACTTTGGGCACAAATATTTTTCTTTCTGCTCGTTCATTTTGTTTGAATTTTGCTATATTAATGACATTCCAGGCCGCACGGTGCTCTTCTAAGTTTATTCTTTGGTTTCCTCGTACTACTGGGGACAGCGGTAGCACAGTGGTTAAGGCGCTGTGCTATAAATCGGAAGGTTGCTGGTTCGATTCCAGATGGTGTCATTGGAATTTTTCATTGACATAATCTTTCCGATCGCACTATGGCCCTAGGGCTAACTCAGCCTCTAACAGAAATGAGCACCAGGAGTATTTCCTGGATGTAAAAAGCGGCCGGTGCGTTAGGCTGACAGCCTTACCAACATCCTGTGCCATTGTCACGTAATCTGAGTACCTGAACTTCCTGGAACCCTCTGGGCACCTCGGGCCTCTAATGGGACTGATTTACCTTTCCTCGTACTATTAGCAAAAGTTACGGGTGGTGGAGAAGAGGGATAAGCATAAGACGGACCATGAAACAGGGGATGGAAGAGTCTCCACAATTAGGAGCTTCATCACCTCTGCTCCTGACCCAGTATTATAAGGATTATTAAATAAATAAAAATGGGCGGGGCGCGAGGCATGTGTGGGTTTAGGAGCGGAGCGTAGAGGATTTTGGTGGGGAAACCTGAATGAAGGAGACTTCTTGGAAGACAGGGGGATAATATTCAAATGGATCTTTAAGAAATAGGATGGGGGCTTGGACTGTAATGGTCTGGCTTAGTGTAGGGAGGAGTGGTGTGCCCTTTTATGCACGGCGCTGAATTATCCGATTCTATAGAATGCGGGGAAATTTTTGACTGTTTAACGAACTGTTGGCTTCTCAATAACGACCCTGGTCCCTGGTGTTATTTAATTGGTTAACTCTTACTGTTTAAAGTACTGAACCGCTGTTCATCAGACTTGCTTAGCACCGTCTTCTGCTAGGATACCCTAGGTTCAATCAGGCGATTAAAAACCCTGAACTTTCTCTGTCGATAACAGTTTATTTATCGAAATTATCTGTAGTACGTTGGACGATTACGGTTCGAAATCAACCAAAGATGAGGCTTATTTTGACGAATATGGTGCTCTAAGATTTTCCAAAATAAGTTAAAATGATGACTGATTTTTGTAGCTGCAAATTATAAAATAAACACTTTTTATATCAGAAAAGCA